>Ga0214181_1000006_pt1 | contig 82213 bp, 88 predicted proteins | sample TroBogEpilimnion_19_FD_153019 | JGI IMG/M metagenome (GOLD analysis project Ga0214181, IMG submission 153019) | Freshwater microbial communities from Trout Bog Lake, WI - 05NOV2007 epilimnion | ecosystem: Environmental > Aquatic > Freshwater > Lake > Epilimnion/Euphotic zone | place: Trout Bog...
ACCTACACATCCTGGCGCTATTTTGCGTGAGGATATCTTGCCGCAGCTAGACATTACCCAGTCTGTTTTTGCTGACCACCTAGGTGTTAGTCGCTTGACGGTCTCTGAAATTTTGCTTGAAAAGCGGGGTGTGAGTGCCGAGATGGCAGTGAGAATTGCAAAGGTGATTGGCGGTACTCCAGAAAGTTGGCTTCATATGCAAGAAGCAGTGGATCTCTGGGAAGTGGAGCAAAAATTCAAAAATAACCCAGCAATTGCGCCTACGGTAATGAAGCCCCTATTGGCAGCCGCTTAGACCTTGAGCACAGTCTCTTTTTTTGACTCGATTTCTCCTCAAAACTATTCTGGTCAAAATTTTTAAAAGATATTCGGCTCAATCTGTAACTGCACGCCAAAGGTTTCGTATACCTTATCTTGAATCTGTTTGGCTAGACCAAGAATATCTTGCGCGCTACCGCCACCATAGTTCACCAAGACCAAGGCCTGCTTGTCGTAGACCCCCACAGGTCCTATGCGTTTGCCTTTGAAGCCGCATTGATCTATCAGCCAGCCCGCAGCTAACTTGCGCTGGCCGGCTGCATCTGGAAAAGACACTATTGCGGGATATTGCTTTGCAAGCTCGTTGCATTGCGCTTCACTCACAATCGGATTCTGAAAAAAGCTGCCTGCATTGCCCAGGACTTGAGGGTCAGGTAATTTACTGGAGCGAATGGCACAAATGGCATTGAAAATTTCTTGTGGAGTGGGGGCCTGATTAGCAAACTGTTTTGCTAGTTCGGCATAACTGAGTTTGGCTGACCAGACTTTAGGAAGTTTGAAGATGACCTGCGTAATGATGAAGCGACCAGGGTGTTGCTTAAAGTGGCTGTCACGGTAAGCAAACTGACATTCTGTATTGTTCAGGCTCACAAAGTTTTTCGTCTGTGTATCAAAGGCCTCAACACACTCAATAAAGTGAGCGACTTCCGAACCATAAGCGCCAATATTCTGAATTGGCGATGCACCCACTGTCCCAGGAATAAGGGCAAGGTTTTCCATCCCGGGAAAACCTTGCGCAAGAGTCCACTGTACAAAATCGTGCCAAGGTTCACCGGCACCTACTCGAATCAATGTCTCTGTCTCATCGCTAGAAATAACTTCCTTGCCAGTAATATCGATTAGAAGGGTGACTCCAGCTAATGCGCTTGGCAGCACCACATTGCTGCCACCCCCTAAGACTTGCCAAGGCAAACTATGCGCTTTGATGTCTTGCAAAAGCGAGGGTATTTGCTCGGATTTGGAAATCACTATCGCCTGCTCAGCGTACGACTCTATTCCTAAGGTATTGCGCTGCTTGAGCCCAAGCTTGGGCGTACAGTTTGCTAGGCTGAGGTCTTTTGAGGCTGAGTTCATGCCACAATCTTATTCGTGTTCGGCGTTTTGGGAAAAAATCCCAGAAAATGCTGAAAAGTGCAAAGTTAAAGTATTCATACAGGAGTGAAAAATGCCCTCATTTGATGTGGTTTGTGAACCCGATATGGTTGAGCTCAAAAATGCGATTGAGCAGTCCAATAAAGAAATTGCCAATCGCTTTGACTTCAAAGGCTCTGATAGCCGAGTAGAGCAAAAGGATGAAGCCTTGATTCTTTATGGCGATGACGACTTTAAGTTGGGTCAGGTCAGAGATGTATTGGTGGGCAAGATGGCCAAGCGCAACGTCGATGTGCGTTATCTGAAAGACGATAAGACCGAGACCATTGGTGGCGATAAACGCAAGCAAACCATGAAGATCCAAAAAGGAATTACTTCCGACTTGGCTAAAAAAGTGGTGCGCATCATTAAAGACAGCAAGATTAAAGTGCAAGCGAGTATTCAGGGGGATGCCGTACGGGTCACCGGTGGTAAGCGCGATGATTTGCAAGAAGTGATGACAATGCTCCGCAAAGAAGTCACCGAGGCTCCTCTGGGCTTTAATAATTTCCGTGACTAAAGCATCGGAGGTTTGACCACTTTACTGGGTGGGTTTTGTATATTATAGTAATATACATAGATGATTGATTTTGGTCTAATATTAGGGTTCCAGTGGGATACAGGAAATGCCTATAAAAATAAGGATAAGCATGGCGTATCGCAAGTCGAGGCTGAAGAGATCTTTTTTAATCAGCCTCTATTGATTCAAGACGATGCTAAACATAGCATTAGGGAAAGCCGGTTTCTTGCTTTGGGCATTACCTCAGGAGGCAAAAGGTTGGCGGTAATTTTTACCTTGAGGGTTCAACGCAGCTTAATCCGTGTGGTTTCGGCAAGACCGATGAGCAAGAAAGAGAGGGAATTTTATGAAAAAGCCTAATAAAGTAATTCCACAATTTAAGAGCGAGAAAGAGGAGCGCGCATTCTGGGAAAAGAATGATGCTTCGGAATATTTTGATTTATCCAAAGCGGTAAGAGTGGTCATGCCCAATCTAAAGCCAACGACAGCCTCTATTTCTCTGCGCTTATCTCAAAGCTTTCTAGAGGGGATTAAATCACAAGCAAATAAAATGGACGTTCCTTATCAGTCGCTTATGAAAATCTGGCTAGCTGAAAAACTAGAAGAGGCAACCAAATAAGAAAGGCTATTAATCAGACTTTAAGGTTGAATACGTTGATTAATCAATCAAGCCAGCAAGCGATTGATCAGTTTTGTGATGCCTGTTGGTTAGAAGATGGCTTGTCACAAAATAGTCTCGCCGCTTATCGACGTGACCTACTGCTCTTTGCACAATGGCTCTATCTTCACAATAGCAAAATCGATTTATATGGCGTAGGTGAAAAGGAGCTCACTGCCTATATTGCTTCCAAGCGGAGTGACAAGGCCACTACAGCCAATCGTCGCTTAACCGTCTTTAAACGCTTCTATCGCCATGCCCTGCGCATGAACTTGGTTAAAAGCGATCCCTGTTTAGGACTACGCGCTGCTAAGCAAGCGCTGCGCTTTCCAAAAACACTCTCTGAGGCGCAGGTAACCGACTTACTCAATGCGCCTGATATCGATACTCCATTGGGGCTGCGCGATCGTACGATGTTAGAGCTGATGTATGCCAGTGGCCTGCGCGTTTCAGAAATCGTTTCCTTAAAGACGGTTGCCTTGGGGCTGAATGAGGGTGTTGTGAGAGTGGTAAACGGCAAGGGGGGTAAAGAACGACTTGTACCATTTGGTGCAGAAGCTGGACAGTGGTTGCGTCGCTATTTGGCTGAGGCAAGAACACTCATCCTGGAGGGCAAAACTAGTGATGCAGTGTTTATTGGCAGGCATACGGGAACAGCACTCACTCGCCAAGCCTTTTGGGCCTTAATTAAACGCTATGCCCTGGTTGCCAATATCCCGGTTGCACTATCACCGCACACTTTGCGTCATGCCTTTGCTACCCATTTACTAAACCATGGCGCTGATTTGCGGGTCGTCCAGCTTCTTTTGGGTCATGCTGATATCTCGACTACCCAGATCTATACCCACGTGGCACGTGAACGCCTCAAATCAATTCATCAGCAACACCATCCGCGTGGTGCCTGAGCATAAGTGGTTAAGATAGGGCTATGAACTTATTGCTCTGGTTATTAATCCCCCTTGCTTACCTGATCGGCTCAATCTCCTTTGCCGTCGTGGTGAGTAAATGTATGCGACTGCCGGATCCCTATACCTATGGGTCGGGTAATCCTGGTGCAACCAATGTGCTGCGTACGGGCAATAAAAAAGCAGCCGTCCTCACCCTAATTGGTGATGGGTCTAAAGGCTTTATTGCATTAGTGCTGGCACGCTGGATCTTGGGCGATGACTCTCTCGCAGCAACCCTCAATTCTTGGGTGCTCTGCGGCGTTGTCTTAGCAGTCTTCTTAGGACACCTCTTTCCAGTCTTTCATGGATTTAGAGGGGGCAAGGGCGTTGCTACTGCTTGCGGCATTCTGTTTGGTATTAATTGGATATTGGGCCTAGCGACCTTAAGCACTTGGTTGATTGTGGCTTTCTTTACCCGTTACTCTTCCTTAGCGGCCATGTGTGCCGCCATCTTTGCACCGGTGTATTGTGTCTTTCTATTCGGTGTTGAGCCAATGGGTCTGACTCTAACCTGCCTGTGTGTATTAATGCTCTGGCGTCATCGGAATAACATCGTCAAATTATTGGATGGATCCGAAACCCGGATTGGTTCCAAGAAAACCTAAGAAAGAAAATACATGACCATCGCCTACGCTTGCGTCCTCTTCATGGGTTTATTGCCTTATGTCGCCGCCGGAATCGCTAAAAAAGGTTTTCAGAACTATGACAACAGTCGGCCTCGCGAGTGGCTTGCTAAACAAGAAGGCTTTCGAGCCAGAGCGAATGCTGCGCAGGCCAACTTATTTGAATCGCTCCCCCTCTTTTTTGCAGCAGTCATCATTGCGTCCATTACGCATGCACCGCAAGCCTATTTAGATCTCCTAGCCTTAGCCTTTGTGGCTACCCGCATTATTTATCTTGTTTGTTATGTAGGCAATTGGCCTACTGCAAGATCCATTGTGTGGGCCTGCGGTATTGCCTGTATAGTCGCGATCTTTTGTCAAATCTAATTTATTGAAAAACACTTATGCCGATTAAAAACAGCGCCACCAAAAGTTACACTACGAAAAGTAAAGCTGTATCAACTAAGAGAGTTGCTCCTAAGACAGTCGTGAGTAAGAAAATCGCTCGTACAGTGAGCAAGAGTGATGCTGGTACTCCCTTGTCGGTGATTATTCGTCGCCGCATTGAAGAACAAAAAGCGCGCTTTCATGCCAATGACAATATTGCTGCTTTCATTGAGCCGGGTGAGCTAGAGGGTTTAGTCGATGAAGTTGCTCAAAAGATGCAGGCAGTTTTAGAAAGCTTGGTAATCGATACCAAAAATGATCACAACACTCAAAAAACGAGTGAGCGGGTTGCCAAGATGTTCGTGCAAGAGGTATTTAATGGACGTTACGTTGAGCAGCCTAGCTTAACCAAGTTTCCGAATGTCAGTCATCTCAATGAGCTCATGATTATTGGGCCTATTACGGTGCGCAGCGCTTGCTCTCATCATCTCTGTCCTATCATGGGCCGCATTTGGATTGGTGTGTTGCCCAGCAAGACTTCGGCCTTGATTGGCTTATCGAAGTACTCCCGTCTAACTGAGTGGGTGATGTGTCGTCCACAGATTCAGGAAGAAGCGGTAGTGGAGTTGGCTGACATGCTCGAGAAAAAGATTAAACCGATTGGTGTTGCAGTCGTAATGGAGGCCGATCACTTTTGCATGCAATGGCGGGGTGTTAAAGACCGTGACTCGAAGATGATTAATAGCGTCATGCGCGGTTCTTTCTTAAAAGATCCCAATCTGCGCCGAGAATTCCTGTCCTTGATTGATAAGCGTTAACTGAAAACCGTTACTGACAAAGATTGAGCTGATGCGCAATTTACTCTCCATCATTTTTGGCTTACTGCTCTTTGGGCTACTTGCCTGTTCAGGCCCGCAGTTTCCTAAGACCAATAGCGATCCAGCCAAAAATAATCCCAAGACCTTCAATCAAGATTTAAATGATTGCATTGAGGTGTATCCAGACGCATTGGGTGGGGCTCAAATAAAGCAGCGAATTTCTTGTATGAACCTCAAAGGTTGGCATTAAAACCGTTGAGCAATCAACCAATCTCCTCTTGAGAACAATTCTCAAGTAAATCTTCAATGAAATCAGCATCTTAAGTAGGCCAGTTAGCGATTGCAGCTTCTGTTTTATGATTCATCCAGTATTTTGTAACCACCTAATTTTTCTGGAGATCGTATGCAAACTAGTCGTCGCCAATTCATGATTCTTTCCGCTGCTGGTGCTGCAACTTTGGCTTTAAATAGCAAAGTACAAGCGCAAGCGATGGTTTCACCTACTGATCCCCAGGCTGTTGCATTGGGTTATGTAGCCGATGCTTCTAAAGTAGACAAAGCGAAATACGCTAAGTTTGTAGCGGGTTCCCATTGCGGTAATTGCGCCCTCTACCAAGGTGGTGCAGCTGCTGCTGGTGGCTGTGCCCTGTTTGCTGGTAAGCAAGTTGCTAGCGCTGGCTGGTGCTCTGCTTACGCTAAGAAGGCAGGCTAAGCGAGTCCTTCAGTAATCTTGATCGCCCTAAGGGGTGGTCATACCTAAAGCCACCTCAGGGTGGCTTTTTCTTTGGTCAATCCAAAACCTGCTAAAAAGAAGGTTATGCGCACTTTTAAAGAAGTATTCAGGCACTATGCCTTTTACCTCGGGGGAGATCAGCCCCCAGTCTCCTGGCAGGAGCGGGGCAGAACCGTTTTAGGGGCTTTTATTGGGATTTTGTTAGTGCTCACTATCGCCAAGTACCTTGGTGAGACAGTGGGCATTGATGAATGGTTAATGGCCTCCCTGGGAGCCAGCGCTTTACTGGTTTTTGCCTTGCCTCAAAGCCCTTTGGCTCAGCCCTGGGCGGTCATTGCTGGTAATACCCTCTCCGCCTTAGTCGGTATCACTTGCGCTCACTTTACGGGTTTACCGATTTTGCTGGCCTTGTCGCTGGCAGCTTCCCTATCCATTTTGGGTATGTTCATCTTGCGTTGTTTGCACCCACCCGCTGCAGCGGTAGCCCTTATTGCAGTGCTGGGGCACGTTCTGCACTACCGCTATGCGTTTTTTCCAGTGATGGTGGACTCGATTCTGCTCATCCTGGCTGGAGCCCTCTACAGCAATTTGACAGGTAAGAGCTACCCAAACCGGCCGAAGCCGGTGACCAAGTAAGCAGCAGTTGCTTAATGAACCTTGCCGGCGGCGATGGAGGCTTTGCAGTCTTTAATGCTGTAGTTCTGGAACTTGCCGAAGTTCTCTTTGCGGACTGACTGGCCGCACTCAGTAACTGAATTGCGTAAATTGATTTTTGGGATATTGCCTGTGCTCATCAAAATCTCCTCTATTTTTTAATAAGAATGCTTCACCTGCTAGTTTGCACCTGAAAAGTCTATAAAATCAACCCACTAAGATAAATCAGGATCTATCGACTTTTATGACTAGCGTTACACCCGTCATCCTATGTGGTGGTTCTGGCACTCGTCTTTGGCCCTTATCTCGTTCGGGCTTCCCTAAGCAATTTTTAGTGCTTTCTGGAAAAGACTCCAAACAGAGTTTGTTCCAAGAAGCGATCGAACGCATCAATGCGATTGCTAAGCAAGGCATTGATGTTGGCCCCACCTTAATTGTTACCAATGAAGAGCATCGCTTTTTGGCCTTAGATCAATTACGTGAATTACACAGTATTAAAGCCACGCTCTTGCTTGAGCCCACTGGGCGCAATACTGCGCCAGCCTTAACGCTGGCAGCCTTTCAGGGGCGTGATGGTGGACCCAATACTGAGCTGGATCCGATTTTGGTGATTACTCCTGCGGATCAAACTGTGCAAAATACCAAAGCTTTTATTAAAGCTTTGCAAGATTGTGTTGCTCTTGTGGATGCTGATTCGAGTAAAAAAACTATTGCGATTTTAGGGATCACACCCACATCGGCTGAGACGGGTTATGGATATATTCAGCGCAGCAATCAGCAGGGTGCTCATCATGAATACCCCGTTATCCAATTTGTAGAGAAGCCGGATATTCAAACTGCGCAGAGCTATCTTTCTGATGGCAACTATCTTTGGAATAGCGGGATGTTTGTCCTGCGGGCAAGTGCTTGGTTGGCCGCTCTAAAGGAATTTAGACCCGATATTTTTGGTGCCTGTGAGACCGCGTGGCAAGCCAAAACAATGGATCAATCTGGCGAGGTGAATTTTGTCAGACCCGATAAAGAGGTATTCAAAACCATTCCGAGTGAGTCGATTGACTACGCCGTCATTGAAAAATGTCCGGGTAGCAGTTTTAGCGTCAAGATGGTTGAGCTTAATGCCGGCTGGAATGACCTAGGCGCTTGGGATGCCGTGTGGCAAGTCGGCAGCCAAGATGGCAATGGCAATGTCACGAGCGGCGATACCTTACTCTCTAATACTAAAAACTCCTTGGTGCATGCGAGTACCCGTTTAGTGAGTACTGTAGGCATTGATAATTTAGTCATTATTGAAACGGCTGATGCTGTATTGGTTGCTGATAGAGCCAATAGCCAAGATGTCAAACATATCGTCTCCCAGCTAGAGGCGCAAAAGCGCGAAGAAAAAAATCTCCATCGCAAGGTAGCAAGACCTTGGGGCTGGTATGACAGCGTAGATGAGGGTGAGCGCTTTAAAGTCAAACGCATTCAGGTCAAACCGGGTGCCAGTCTTTCGCTGCAAATGCATCACCACCGCGCAGAGCACTGGATTGTGGTTAAAGGCATTGCTGAAATTACGAACGGCGATCAAGTCATCACCTTAAAAGAAAACCAAAGCACCTTTATTCCCCAAGGGCAAACTCATCGCTTAGCCAATCCCGGCACAGAGCCTTTAGAGATCATCGAAGTGCAATCGGGCAGCTATTTAGGGGAAGACGACATTGTGCGTTTTGAAGATACATACGGGCGTAGTTAAACCATAACAAGATAAGCAATTATTAATATGACAAATAGCAAACAAAAAGTCGCACTGATCACTGGCGTTACTGGGCAGGACGGCTCTTATTTAGCGGAGTTCTTGTTGGAGAAGGGTTATATGGTCCATGGCATCAAGCGCAGGGCCTCCTCTTTTAATACTGAGCGAGTCGATCATATATATCAAGATCCCCACATTGATCATCGTCACTTTGTTTTGCACTATGGCGATCTGACTGATTCCAGTAACTTGACTCGCATCATCCAACATACTCAGCCAGATGAAATTTATAACTTGGGCGCACAAAGTCATGTAGCAGTTTCTTTCGAGTCGCCAGAGTACACGGCGGATGTGGATGCCATTGGCCCCTTACGCATTTTAGAAGCCATACGCATTCTGGGCTTAGAGAAGAAAACCCGCTTTTATCAAGCCTCCACCTCAGAGCTCTATGGTCTGGTGCAAGAGATTCCCCAAAAAGAAACCACACCTTTTTATCCGCGCAGTCCTTATGCTGTAGCCAAGCTCTATGCCTACTGGATTACCGTGAACTATCGAGAGGCTTATGGTGTGTATGCCTGTAACGGCATTCTGTTTAATCATGAGTCTGAGCGCCGTGGTGAAACCTTTGTAACCAGAAAGATCACACGTGGCCTATCTAATATTGCTCAAGGTCTAGAGCAATGCTTGTACATGGGTAATATGGATGCCTTACGTGACTGGGGTCACGCTAAAGACTATGTCCGTATGCAGTGGTTAATGTTGCAACAAGAGCAGCCTGATGATTTTGTTATTGCTACGGGTGTGCAATTTAGTGTGCGTGAATTTATTATCCGCAGTGCCAAGCAACTCGGTATCACCCTCAAGTTTGAAGGCCAGGCTGAAAAGGAGCAGGGTATTGTGGCGGCAATTGAGGGTGACAAAGCGCCCGCGCTTCAGGTTGGTGATGTGATTGTTAAAATTGATCCCCGTTACTATCGCCCAACCGAAGTCGAAACTCTTCTGGGTGATCCAAGTAAAGCTAAAGCCAAGTTGGGCTGGGTTCCAGAAATCACCATTGATGAGATGATTGTTGAGATGGTGGCGAACGACCTTGATCAAGCCAAGCAACATGCTTTACTTAAAAAGCATGGCTTTAGTGTCGCGATTGGTAAAGAGAATTAAAAAAAGAAAAATAAATTCAAAATAAGAGCGAAAAGCAATCAATATCGTGCCTAATGATTTAAACCAAAAGATTTATGTTGCCGGCCATCGGGGCATGGTTGGGTCAGCCATTGTGCGAAATTTAGTGGCGCAAGGTTATAGCAATATTGTTACTCGCACACATGCAGAACTAGATTTAACTAATCAGGCGCAAGTAAGGGCCTTTTTTCAACAAGAAAGGCCCGCGCAAGTCTATCTGACTGCAGCAAAGGTTGGAGGAATTCAAGCGAACAATACTTATCCTGCTGAATTCATTTATCAGAACCTGATGATGGAAGCCAACGTCATTCATCAAGCGTTTGAAGTGGGCGTTAAGAAGCTCCTTTTTCTAGGCTCAAGCTGCATTTATCCTAAGCTCGCACCTCAGCCGATGGCAGAAGATGCGTTGCTCACGGGAACTCTAGAGTCGACTAATGAGCCCTATGCCATTGCAAAGATTGCAGGTATTAAATTGTGTGAGAGTTATAACCGTCAATATGGTCAATCGCATGGGATCGATTACCGCTCGGTGATGCCGACTAATCTCTATGGCTCAGGAGACAACTATCATCCAGAAAATAGCCATGTCATTCCCGCATTGATACGACGCTTTCATGAAGCTCAGGTGAGCCATGCTTCAGAGGTATTGATTTGGGGTACAGGTACTCCAAAGCGCGAGTTCTTGTATGTTGACGACATGGCCGATGCTTCAGTTTTTGTAATGGAACTAGATAAATCGATCTATGACCAGCACACTAGCCCAATGCAAAGCCATATTAATGTGGGTTTTGGAGAAGATGTCACAATTGCAGAGCTAGCTCATGCGGTAGCAACAGCCACAGGCTATGTAGGTAAGATTGGTTTTGATATCTCTAAGCCCGATGGTGCGCCCCGCAAATGGATGGACTCATCACGTCTAAACCGTTTGGGCTGGAAAGCGAAGATCAATTTACGGATTGGCCTTGAGAAAGCCTATGCTGATTTTTTGCAAAATACGGCAAGTACCGTAAAGGGTGCCGCTTGAAAATTGGCTTTCATACCAATAATTTGTCGCTTCGGGGTGCTGAGATCGCAGTGTTTGATTACGCTTTGCATAACCAATCACTTTTACAAAATGAATCCCTCATCTTTTATAAGAGTCATTTGCCAAGTGAGCCCACAGTCGTTGAAAAGTTCTCTAAGTACTTTAAGCTTTTACCTTATCAAGACAATCAACACTTAGCGCACTTAGCAGATCAAGAAAAAATAGATTTACTGTATTTTATTAAATCGGGTGAGCGTGACGGTGATTTGATTAGTAATGTGCCATGTGTAATTCATGCGGTCTTTCCCACCAGGGTGAGTGAGTTTCATGGGGATAAATTGGCGTTTGTTTCACAGTGGCTCTCCAAAGAGTATGCGAATAATAAGGCCCCCTTCGTGCCGCATATGATTGATTTGCCAGAAGTAGAGGGTGATCTTAGGGCTGAGCTCAATATTCCAGTTGGTGCAACGGTGCTCGCTTGCTATGGTGGACATGATAGTTTCAATTTACCCTTTGTACATGAGGCGATTCTTAAAGTATTAGGTAAGCGCAAGGACATTTATTTTGTATTTATGAATTTCGCTGCATTTGCACAGCATGAGCGCCTGATCTTCTTGCCCGGCAAATCGGATATGCAATACAAGATGCGCTTTATTAATACCGCAGATGGAATGCTTCATGCCAGAGGCATTGGGGAGAGCTTTGGCTTAGCTTGTGGAGAGTTCTCAATCAAGAATAAGCCTGTGATGACCTATGCTATGTCACCGCAGCGTAGTCATATTGAGATCTTGGGCGATAAGGCTCTTCTGTATAAAGGTAAGACTGACTTGGAGGCGCTATTGATGGGTTTTGATCAACAGGTACAGCACCAACAAAACTGGGATGCCTATAGCAAAGACTTTTCTCCGAAAGCAATCATGCCTATGTTCGAAGAAGTTTTTATCAAAGGGAAAAACTTTGATCCTAAAACTATCAATATTCTAGATAAGATGGCCATTGAGGGCTACCGCTTCAAGCGCAAGATCAGAAATCTTAGCAAAAAGCTTTATGTGTAAAAGTTTCAATATGCTTTCTAGATTCCAATTCACGAAAACAGATTTTTTGGTATGTGCCCAAGCAATTTTGTTTGCAATTTTGTTCGCTGTTTGGGTATTACCACACACGATCTTTATTCGTAATTTTTGTCTAGAGTTGGGCGCAGTAATTGGGCTCTATCAAATTTACACTTACCGTAATTTTCTAACTAATAAAAATGCTATTCCGATTTATCTAATCGTAGCCCTTTTTGTCTGGGCTAGTATCCATTTACTTTTTCTGAGTAATGATTTTGCGTTGCAATTAGTCGAATATCAAAGTATTTGGAAGCGAAGTCTGATTGGAGCAATCTTTGCATTGGGCTTTGGTTTGGGGATCCCAAACACTTCTCCTAAAGCAAGACAGTGCGCATGGGCTATTTTTTACCTTGGCCTAGTATTGCCAACCTTAATTTACATACTCAAGTTTAGTTTGCTGTATTACGAGAAACAGAGTGGAATCCATGTTGGATCTTACTGGCACATCTACATTGCTAAGACTGCCTATATGGGATTCTGCATTCCTGCTCTTGCAGTTGCGCTGGGGCAGATTTATTCCCAGATTAATCAGGAGAAATGGCTTACTTGGGCCAACCTCATTTATCTAGGCACAATTCCTGCAGTACTTTTTGTTTTTTATGCCGAGAATATTAAAAATGGGGTGGTGTATTCATTTCTTTTTATTCTAATCTTCATTGGACTCATTACGCTTAAATACTTTAAAAAAGCCACAATCAAAATTAGTATTTTGCTGGCAATCATTGTTTTAGGCTCTGGCGTTTTTATCCAGCGTCATATTGAGCAGAATCACTCGTGGCAAACCCTTTTTGCCGATGCAAAAGTTGCATTGCACACTGAACATTATGATGCTTGGAGAGTGTGTGGTTCAGTTCATCCTAAAAATGAACTAGGTGAGGTGGTCTCTGATACAAATTATTCCCGAATTGCTTGGGGTGTTAATGCGGTCAAATTAATCCCTCAATTTCCCTTAGGTTATGGTTTGGTTGAGCGATCCTTCGGGTATATTGGAAAACAAATTTGGCCAGACTCTTGCTTATCTCAAAGCCATAGTGGCTGGCTAGACCTCACATTAGGCATTGGTTTGCCCGGAATACTACTGTTATTAGGCTCTCTTTTCATCAGCCTCAAAGATCTGCTGCGATTACAGCTTTCCCAAGGTGATTATTTATCCCAATGGCGGGTGATGTCAGCATGCTCGCTCGTTTGTTTCGGATTGATTTGGTGTACAACAGAAATTAGTCAGAAAATATTTTTTGATGAACTAGTATTTTTTATTGCGTTAGCAGGAGGCTTATTTGTTACCATGAAACAAGGAGCTTCCCCTCAAAATCTAACAGTATTGGAGGTGAGATGAATATATTGTTGACAGGCGGTGCTGGATACATTGGAAGCCATACTGCTGTTGTGCTAATGCAGGAAGGTCATGAGGTAATTATTTTTGATAATTTTTCCAATAGTAAAAGAAGTGCATTAAATCGACTGGAGAAAATTACTGGGAAGTCCATCGTTTGTATTGATGGAGATATAAGAAATTTATCGCTAGTTAAGAAAACATTGCAGAATCATAAGATTGATGCTGTTTTGCACTTTGCTGGCCTTAAGGCGGTTGGAGAGTCTGTGAAAGAGCCTCTCATGTATTACGAGAACAATGTCGGTGGCACCATTTCACTTTTGCAAGCAATGAAACATTGCCAAGTAAAGACTATTGTTTTTAGCTCCAGCGCCACTGTCTACGGAACGCCTCAATATTTGCCTTTGGATGAAAAACATCCAACCAATCCTGAAAGTTCTTATGGCCAAACAAAACTGCAAATCGAAGAAATCTTAAGAGATTTAGCAATCTCGGATGAGGATTGGAAAATTATTGCTCTGCGGTATTTCAATCCAGTTGGCGCACATGCATCGGGCTTAATTGGTGAAGATCCTAACGGCATTCCAAATAACTTGATGCCATACATTTCACAGGTGGCCTCGGGTAAATTAGCAAAGCTCAATATATTTGGTAATGACTATGACACCCCTGATGGAACTGGAGTGCGCGACTATATCCATGTGATGGATCTAGCGGAGGGGCACATATCAGCTCTCAATTATTTGTCTAAAAGTACACAGCAATTTTCTATTTTCAACTTAGGCGCTGGTAGTGGTTGTAGTGTTTTGAAATTAGTAAGCCTGTATGAAAGAGCATCATCAAAAAAAATTGCATATGAAATAACGAGCAGAAGATCGGGCGATGTTGCATCTTGTTATGCTAACGCTGAAAAAGCATTTGCGGATATGGGCTGGAAAGCAAAGCGTTCACTAGAGAAAATATGTGAAGATTCATGGCGTTGGCAAAGCCAACATGAGGCACCATCTAGATGAGCGCAAATACTCCAGTCTAAGCGCAGTAAGTAAATTACATAACATGCCCAATTGGGTGACATTAGTCCTTTACTGGAATTTTGTTATCTTGTTTGGAATTTGGTTACAGTCCCATACGTTATTCATTTGGCGCGTCAGCTTGATTATTGGTGCCGTTCTAGGTTTCTGGGTTATTGCAAAGAATTGGAAATTATTACTTCAAGCAAATGCCCTAACTGTTTGGCTCATTAGATTGCTAATAGTGTGGGTGACTATTCATTTGTTATTGATTGGCCAAGATCATAGTGCGAAACTATTTGAGTATGTGCCAATTTGGAAAAAAGTTGCTTTGAGTATTCCCTTTGGAATTGGATTTGGTAAGTGCTTACTGTCTTGCGCCAATCAAGCTGTGAAAACAGCAAAATGTTGGCGCAATATTTACCTGGGATTATTAGCGCCAAGCCTCATTTATTTTTAAAGCTAGCTGCGACCAAGCTCAGTATTTCACTTGGCTATCAAACACCTGTTTATTTGTCGTTATCGCCTGATCACAAGAGTGATATCAGGGGGGTCTCCAGAGCGGCCTATGTTTTTTGTATACCTGCTTACTTCGTTGCAATAGCTCAGCTGTCGAAGATTCTTACTCAACCACATCAAAAGTTTGGCGACAGTTTCCTCTACTGGATAGCATTTATTGCCGTACCTGCAATTATGTTTATTGAGAATGATCGCACAGACGTGCTGTATTGTGCGCTGGGCATTCTGTTAGAACTATTTATTTTTATTAAGAACTCAAAGTTCAATGCAAAAGGAATCAGGCGTATCGGTATTGTGCTGGCACTATTGGCGTTATTTGTGGCATTTATAGTGACAAGTTTGTAACGGAACCCACTATGGGGGACATTAGCAGCGGATGCAAAATTGGCTGTTCAGGTTGAAAAGTACAACAACTGGAAACATTTAAAAACAGCGGCAGGCTCACCACCATTGCTCAATGAATTAGGTATTCCAGTTGCAGAGTCGAATTTTGACCGCATAGCATGGGGGGCTATTCGCGGAAGTCAGTTAATTCCACGATATCCGCTTGGGTATGGCCTAATGGCACTTTCATTTGGACGTTTAAATAAGATTGATTTTCCAGATTCGCAAACCAATATGAGCCATAGTGCTTGGCTCGACTTTACTTTGGGTTATGGAATTCTAGGCTTCTTACTAATATTTGGGGCTGCTTGCTTGGTCCTTAAGAATGCAAAAGATGCACCTTTGCCATGGCGGACCTTAATTTGCTGGACTCTTGGCTTTATGACCTTGCTTTTTTTGCCAAAGAGCTTTCATCAGAGATTTTCGTTAATGCCTTTATTTTTCTGTTGATCTTGTTCTCGGCTCTATTCCTAAGGGTTAAATTGAGCGTTTAGCGTGAAATGGAAAGCAAAATGCTTGATCTATGCAATTCGGATATAGGTAATGCCAGCTTTTATTAAAGAATTACCGGTTTTGCCGATATTTATAACATGTAGATATTACAATTGAGTTTGTGTAAGTCAGCACCAAAAACAGATTTTTGGTTTTTTAATGGGCTAAAGGTGTATTAACTTAAGCTAATAATTTTTATTTAATTTATATGCAAAGTTTTTGCTACCCCAACAGTACTCGCAAAATTTATTGTTATTATTTTTTTTGAAGATGGGCATTTTATGATCCCTTACGGCAAGCAAAATATTTCAGATGAAGATATTCAAGCTGTTGTTGATGTCTTAAGATCTGATTTTTTAACTCAGGGTCCAATGGTTCCGGAGTTTGAAAAAAAGGTTGCATCCTACTGTGGGGCTAAATATGCGGTAGCAGTGAATAGTGCTACAAGCGCCTTGCATATTGCGTGCTTGGCGCTGGATGTTGGGGTTGGAGATATTGTTTGGACAAGCCCGATAACTTTTGTCGCTAGCGCAAATTGTGCTATTTACTGCGGCGCTCAAGTTGATTTTGTAGATATCGATCCTTTGACGTATAACATTAGCATTGATGTCTTAACTAAGAAGCTTGAGCAGGCCAAAAAGAACGGCACGCTCCCAAAAGTGCTTATTCCTGTTCATCTAGCGGGTCAATCATGTGATATGAAATCAATTCATCGCCTATCGGAGCAGTATGGCTTCAAGGTTATTGAAGATGCCTCTCATGCAATTGGGGGCTCTTATGATGATGTGAAGATTGGCAGCTGCAAATACAGTGACATAACAGTCTTTAGTTTCCATCCGGTCAAGATCATCACCACTGCCGAAGGGGGCATGGCTTTGACTAATAACCAGTCTCTTGTGAAAAGAATGGCTAGGTTGCGAAGTCATGGCATAACAAGGTACCCAGAGGAAATGACTCATATCCCTGACGGGCCTTGGTATTACCAGCAAATCGAACTTGGTTTTAACTACAGAATGACGGAAATTCAAGCTGCCTTAGGATTTAGTCAGATGGGTCGCCTAGATAGCTTTGTTGCTCAGCGCTACGAGATAGCAAAAAAATATGATCAGCTATTGGTTAACTCTGGCATTAAGTTGCCTTGGCAAGACCCAGCGTCGGTCTCTGCATTTCACTTATACATTGTGAGAATTCCGAAAGAGCATGCGTCCCTTAATCGCAATGCCGCCTTTGATAATTTGCGTGCAGGTGGCGTTGGGGTAAATCTTCATTACATACCCGTGTATCAACAGCCCTACTATCAAAAAATTGGATTCGATAAAGGAGATTTTCCTGAGTCTGAGCAGTATTACGGTGAAGCGATTAGTTTACCTATGTATCCGGGTTTGGAGCCTGAGGAGCAGAAAGAAGTCGTTCATTTGTTGACGGGTTCGACGGGCTACCAAACCATTTTCTAAATATATACCAAATGGTGGATAAGCCCTCAATTGTATTGACACTCACTCGCCTTTGGGGGCATCTGAGTGCTAGACGTCACGCTCAATTTGGTTTGTTATTGCTGCTGATTATTCTGGCCTCTCTGATGGAGGTTTTTAGTATCGGGGCGGTCTTACCTTTTTTGGGGGTTATGACGGCGCCAGAATATATTTTTAATCATCCTCGTGCCCAGTGGTTCATTCATTTTTTGCACATTAGAGATTCTCAGGGGCTTTTGCTCCCGATTATGCTTGGTTTCGTGGCGCTAGTTTTGGTGTCGGCTTTGATCCGCTTATTGTTGGTATGGGCTACAGCACGTTTAACCTTTGCTACTGGGGCTGATTTGAGTATGGCAATTTATAGGCGAACCCTCTATCAGCCATATGCAGTTCATATTTCCCGAAATAGCAGCGAAGTAATAACGGGGATTACTGCTAAATCATACCGACTGATTCATAACGCACTATTTCCAGCCACTATTATTTTGAGCTCTGCAGTAATGATAGCGATAGTCTTATCAATTTTAATCGCTATTAAACCCGTAATTGCTCTAGCAACTTTTGGTGGGTTTGCAGCAATTTATTTAAGCATTATGTTTATTGTGAAGCGTCGTTTGTATCAGGACAGTGAACTTGTTGCCCGGGAATCGGTTCAAATTGTAAAAGCCTTACAAGAGGGATTGGGGGGTATCCGTGATGTTCTTTTGGATGGGGCTCAGGAGCAATACTGCAAAACATATCAAAATGCCGATCTTCCTCTCCGGCGCGCACAAGGGAACAATGCATTTATAGCGCTTAGCCCACGACTTTTGATAGAGGCTATCGGAATGGTTTTAGTTACGGCATTGGCTTACATGCTGAGCATGCAGCCAGGTGGCCTAGCTGTTGCTATACCCATTCTTGGTGCTCTTGCTATAGGGGCGCAACGACTTTTGCCAGTGTTGCAGCAGGCTTATGGGGCCTGGGCATCATTGCAGGGTGAGATGGTATCTGTAAATGATGCCATTAATCTTCTTGATCAACCGCTTCCTGAATGGTCCTTGCTGCCCAAATCACAGCCTATTGGTTTTAAGAATCAAATTGAGTTAAACAATATTTTTTTTCGTTATAGCGATTCAGGATCTTGGGTTCTAAAGGATATAAATCTTGTCATACCTAAGGGCTCGCGTATTGGATTTATGGGCACTACTGGTAGCGGTAAGAGCACGCTATTGGATCTCATAATGGGATTGCTTCATCCAACACAAGGAGAATTATTGATTGATAATAACCCTATTACCTTATCGAATATGCGTGCTTGGCAGGCTGAAATTGCCCATGTGCCCCAAGCAATTTTTTTGGCGGATTGTAGTGTTGAGGAAAATATTGCTTTTGGTGTCCCCCGGAATCAAATTGATAGGGCGCGGGTTCGCAGTGCAGCTATGATGGCTCAGGTGGCGGATGTCATAGAGTCGTTACCGCAGGGGTATAACACTCTAACGGGGGAGCGAGGCGTTAGACTTTCAGGAGGGCAGCGGCAACGTATTGGAATTGCGCGTGCCCTATATAAACAGGCGTCAGTTATTATTTTTGATGAGGCTACTAGCGCTTTAGATTCAGAGACTGAGTCAGCTGTTATTGCCTCAATAAGCCAATTCGATTCAAACGTTACCGTGCTTATGATTGCGCACCGTCTCTCTACTTTATCTAGTTGTGACCATGTAATTGAGTTAGCTCATGGCGCCATAATAAGACAAGGTCCATATAGCGATATGGTCGGGAAAATTTAGTGGATCTTATTAATCGTATTGCTATTGGTACTGTGCAGTTCGGTCTTTCATATGGAGTCTCCAATATGTCCGGGCAGGTTGGCATGGATGAGGTGAGCCGCATATTGAGTCATGCTAGATTACATAATGCTGATACCTTAGACACAGCTATTGCTTATGGGGAAAGCGAGGCCGTTCTGGGTAAGATTGGAGTTAATAACTGGAAGGTTATTTCTAAGCTTCCAGCCGTGCCTAATGGAATAGTAGATGTACAAACATGGGTTGAGCGAGAAGTATTTTCTACTCTAGAGCGACTTCGGATTCCATGTTTAGATGGGCTATTGCTTCACCGTCCGGATCAGTTAAATGAGAAATTAGTCGGCGATAGTCTATATCGCGCCCTTCAATCTCTTAAGGATCAAGGGTATGTCCGTAAAATTGGAATATCAGTTTATTCCCATAAAGAGCTTTCCTCGCTGATGGAGGGAAGGGGGTTTGATCTTATTCAAATACCTCTTAATATTATTGACAGATCTTTTGTGGATTCGGGGACTGCAACAAAATTAAAAGCCCAAGGTATTGAGATACATATACGCTCAATATTTATGCAGGGTTTACTATTGATGGGTATTGGGCGGCCCAAAAAATTTGAACGATGGAATTCTTTGTGGCAGCAGTGGGATGAGTGGCTGTCATTAAATGCAATTACGCCGCTTGAGGCTTGCATTCGTTATGCAATGTCTGTGTCTGAGGTCGATCGTATTGTGGTGGGTATTGAATCTTTGGATCAACTCAAGGAGATTTTTAGCGCAGTACATGGTGGCTTACCAGCATTGCCTCGCTGGAGTAGCCCTATTGATGAGAATTTATTAAATCCTGCAAAATGGAGTCAGTTATGAAGATAGTTGCCATAGTCCAGGCGCGCATGGGTTCTACCCGACTACCAGATAAAGTCATGAGACCAATTCAGGGGCGCCCAATGATTGAATTGTTGCTGGCTAGACTCTCAAGATCTGCTGAAATAACACAAATCGTAGTGGCTACCTCTGATGATCCAAAAAATCAAACGCTAGTTGATCACGTTAGTGCTTTGGGTTACTTGTGTGTTCAAGGTAGTGAAAATGATGTGCTTTCTCGCTACTTGAAGGTTGTTAACCAGATCGATCCCGACATAGTTATAAGAATTACTGGGGATTGTCCTTTGGTTGATCCGCAATTAGTGGATCAGGTCATTCGTGCCTATAAGGAGGGGCAGGTTGATTATTGCTCTAATATTAATCCCCCAACATATCCGGATGGGCTTGATATAGAGGTATTTTCCGCCTCGGCTTTGCGGCGAGCCGCCATGGAGACGCAGGATTCATTTGATCGAGAGCATGTAACGCCGTATTTGAGGCGCTCCAATGTCTTCAAGCAGTCTAATCTATCTCAATCAGAAGATCTCTCAGGTTTTCGTTGGACGGTTGATGAGTCTGCAGATTTAAAAGTTATCACCGCTGTCTTTGATCATTTTTCTCCGAATATTCATTTTGGGTGGAAGGATGTCGTTGAGTTGCAGCGTCATCAACCAGAATTATTTTTTGCAAATCATCAACTATTACGAAATGAAGGGGCCGCCATGGGCACAGGTCAAAAACTTTGGAAACGTGCTAAGACCATTATTCCCGGTGGGAATATGCTCCTTTCTAAGCGAGCAGAAATGTTCTTGCCGGATGGGTGGCCTGCCTACTTTAGCAAAGCTCAAGGTTGTGAGGTATGGGATATGGATGGTAATCGTTATACCGATATGTCTATTATGGGAATCGGCACGAACACTCTGGGCTACGGGCACCCTGAAGTAGATGCAGCAGTCCGTAATACTATTGACCTTGGCAATATGTCTACCTTCAATTGTCCGGAAGAGGTGTATTTAGCTGAGCGCCTTATTGAAATTCATCCTTGGGCTGATATGGTGCGTTTTGCTCGTTCGGGCGGCGAAGCAAATGCCATTGCTATTAGGATTGCACGAGCCGCTTCAGGAAAAGATAAAGTGGCTGTCTGCGGTTATCACGGCTGGCATGATTGGTATCTCTCTGCAAATTTAGGTGATGGTGAAAATCTTGCTGGGCATTTATTGCCAGGACTTGATCCCAAGGGTGTTCCAAGTAATTTGAAGGGCACTGTTTTTCCATTTAACTACAACAATTTTGCTGAACTTGAGGCTTTGGTTAATCAGCATGATATTGGCGTAATTAAGATGGAGGTTGTTCGTAACAAAGGTCCTGAGGATAACTTTCTTCATAAGGTTCGTAAGCTTGCTACAGACCGTGGCATCGTTCTTATTTTTGATGAGTGCACTTCTGGTTTCCGGGAAACCTTTGGTGGACTGCATAAAAAGTATGGAGTGGAGCCGGATATGGCTATGTTTGGCAAAGCTATGGGCAATGGATATGCAATCACTGCTACGATCGGCCGTCGCGAAATCATGGAGGCAGCGCAAAGTACTTTTATAAGTAGCACATTCTGGACTGAACGTATTGGCCCTACTGCAGCGCTTAAGACGCTTGAAGTTATGGAGCGGGAAAAATCTTGGGAAACTATTACGCGTATGGGTGGGAATATTCGTGAAGGCTGGCAAAAGCTTGCAGAAAAACATGGCTTAGAGATTGACCACTGGGGACTTCCCGCTTTAACTGGGTTTAGTTTTAAAAGCGAAAAAGCTTTAGCCTATAAAACCCTCATCACACAGGAAATGCTTGCGAAAGGTTTTTTAGCAAGCAATTCTGTTTATGTTTGTACAGAGCATACCCCTGCTGTTGTGGAGTCATATTTTGATGCTTTGGACCCAATTTTTGGAGTTATTAAAAATTGTGAGGAGGGCGCGGATGTCATGGCTCTTCTGAAGGGTCCAGTATGTCACGGTGGATTTAAGAGGTTGAACTAAAGTCTATCGATGAGTGCAGCTATTAATGGGGGTGGCTACTATCGACCTGATATTGATGGTTTAAGAGCGTTTGCCGTTTTGCTTGTTGTGGCATTTCATGCCTTTCCCTCATACGTACATCATGGGTATATAGGTGTAGATGTTTTTTTTGTGATTTCCGGCTATCTGATTACCGGAATATTATTGCAAGAAACATCTGAAAATTATTTCAGGCATTTAGCAGGATTTTATGGCCGACGTGTACGACGTATATTTCCCGCTCTGTTAATAACGCTTTTGGTTTCTGCAATTGCTGGCTATGCATTGCTTTTGCCAGTTGAATTTAAATCTTTAACGCGTTATTTGATAGGAAGCTCTGCTTTTGTTACCAATCTAGTTTCTTGGCTGTCTTCGGGTTATTTTGAAAGAGCATCAGAAACCAAACCTTTATTGCATTTGTGGTCGCTGGCAATTGAAGAGCAATTTTATATATTTTGGCCATTACTTCTGCTTTGGCTAAGTCGTCAAACAAAATCTCTCCGACTACAAAATTCGATTCTGATTCTATTTTTCATATCTTTTATTTTTGGTTTAAGTCTTACATTTCAAAATCAACCGTTAGCCTATTTTCATCCATTGGCTCGTGCATGGGAACTTCTCGCAGGAGCGTGGTTAGCAGTTCGAAATAAAAATTACATATCTGATTTAGGGTCAACTTGTGCAAATTTAGTTACCACTCTTGCGATTGCCGCATTATTTTTTACCGGATTCTATATTGGTAACTCAGGGGCATTCCCGGGCTTCTGGGCTTTGATTCCCGTGACTTCATCTGTCATGCTTCTTGCCTTTGCCCCGCAAAGCTGGTTGGGTCAAGTTGTTTTGTCTAATCCGTTGATGGTTTATGTTGGTCGAATTAGTTACCCTTTGTACCTATGGCACTGGATAGTCCTGGCCTTTTTGCGTATCGAGCATCCCAGTCCTTCGCGATACTGGACGGTTGCGGCTTTAGTTATAAGTTTTATTCTTGCCTCCATAACTTATCATTTAGTGGAGCAACCATTGCAAAAAAAATCTCTCAGTAAGATTGTTCCAATATTGATTTTTTCTATGATGGCTATTTTTATTCTTTCGAGTTTGGATTACTTATTTAATCTATCTGACAAACGACTTACACCCCTTCAAGTTGCCCTTCAAAGTGAGTATGATCCTCGTCCTTCTTATCGATATCGAAATTGTTTTCTCGATAGCTCCAACCAGAAGCCTTCAGAATTCTCTTCGGAGTGTATAGCTCAGGGAGGCGAAGATAAGATAAAAATTCTTTTGTGGGGAGACAGTCTGTCGGCGCAGTTATACCCAGGGATGGCATTCCTGCAAAAAAGTAATCCTTTGGCAATTAGCCAATTGACGGCAACTTCGTGCCCACCGTCTATTACTGGGCGCTATCCGGAGCGTGGATATTGCGACAGTATTAATGCATCATCTCTTAAGATTATTGGCGAATTAAGACCTGATATTGTGGTGGTCAATGGGCGCTGGGGTGAAGACCCTGATGAACAAATTAGTGAAATCGTCCAATTTCTCCGCTCAAAGTCAGTAAAAAAAATTATCTTAGTAGGGCCAACACCAGATTGGGCTCCTGATATTAGGGGGATGTTGTCAAGAATGCATTTTCCAGCCGGAGTATTGCCAGAATTTTTGCCTGCCCCCGAAAGCACATGGCCAATAACAGCATCTCAAAATAAGAGATTAAGGGCTATAGCCGAAACATTGGGAATTAATTTTTTGGATCCAATTAGCGTATTTTGTGAGGGTAGAATGTGCAGAATCCGAGTATCAGATAAGCTGCCGGATGGTTTAGTGGCAAGCGATCATGATCATTTAACAGCCATGGCTTCGATGTTTTTGTTGCAAGATCAGCGAGTCGCTGCACTATTTTCGAATAAGGAATGACATGTCTTCAGAATATCTACAGCAGTTGCTGAGGGATAATTTCTCTGGTTGGATTTCAAGCATAAGCAACCAACATCGAATTTTGTCACTATCGCTTGGCGCACAAAATGCACTTTATCGCTTATTAAAAAGTGAAATCGATTGCACTCCTACATTTGATTTGCGTGAGAATTATATTGATGACCTTCAGTGTTTTGATACAAATTTGAATCAAATAGCTTCAGAGCTTTTGGCTTTATACATTGGTGATATTCCTGTGGGCAGCACAATTGATTCTAATTCTCCGTTTTTCACTTCGACTGTTTCAATTGATGAGCAGTCTAAAACACAGGCAGAACTGATAAAAAATGGCTATTGCTACTCCCCTATTTCATTAAATGATCAGCAGATAAGGCTTTTGCAGGAGGGGCTAAGGGAACAAACTTTTAAGACCAAAGGTCTGTATCCACAAGTTTTGACTGGCGCTCAGATTTTGAACTTAATTTCAATGGATAAGTCCCCTCCAATAGTCGATGGCGATACCTATTGGTTGGAAGATATGGACCGATTGGCTCATACCCCTTTATTTTTAAGTCTTGCATTTGATCCTTACATTATTTCAACGGCAGCACGTTACCTAGGATGTCCGCCGATTCATGTGCAAACAAACGCATGGTTTAGTTTTCCTGGCGCAACTTCAAAAAATAATCTCTCAATGAATGGCCAGATGTTCCATCAAGATAAAGAATTTATTAAATTTTTTAAAGTTTTTATTTACATAAGTGATGTCGGTTTTCAGCAGGGGCCGCATTGTTACGTGGAGGGCAGTCATCATGATGAGCTTCATTTGAAGGGTGTACCGCTTTCAGATCGGGTTGCTGATAAAGATATTGGTAAGTACTACGATAAAAGTCGAATCAAGACGGCAATCGGTAAAGCAGGCACCATCCTATTTGGGGATACTTCATGCGTACATAAAGGATGTCCGGTTATAAATGGAAATAGGGCGATAGTACAGTTAGAGTATGCCTCGTCTTTATATTTATCACCCGTAATTCCATTTAATGGTTTTCAGACCTCCAGTCAGCCTCTAAGTCAATATTCCGAAATTTTCTCAAAAAGGATTTCTTTGAATTACAACTCTCCTCTGCGGATGAAATTTATTTCATATATTAATTCAATTGGGACAGATAAAAAATTAAGCTTCTATTTAAAATTTAAGTTATTTGCTGTCCGTTTAAAGAAAATTATTTTTGGTTAAGGTTTATGGCGATTGTATTCAGAGTAGACGCATCCTTAGAAATTGGCACTGGTCATGTTATGCGTTGCTTGGTGTTGGCTGATAGCCTAAGAGCTCGAGGCGCGGAATGCATCTTTATTTGTAGAGATAATGCAGGTAACCTTTCGGATTACATCAGATCCCGTGGCTATGAATTATTTCTACTTCCTTTAGCCAATAACTTCAAGTTTCTCCAGGATGGTCCTGCGCATGCGTATTGGCTTGGCGAAACCTGGGAAGTCGATGCTAATCAGACTAGCAATATTTTGCGCGGCCTTAAAATTGATTGGTTAGTTATTGATCATTATGCGTTGGATTATCGCTGGGAGCAGGTTTTGCATTCATTCAGCGCTCGAATTATGGTGATTGATGATCTCTCAGATAGAAGACATCAGTGTGATTTATTGCTTGATCAGAATTTAGGGCGGTCTAGATCGGACTATAAGACTTTACTTGGGTTAAGGTCTCGAGGATTATTTGGCCCAGAATATGCATTGCTACGCTCGGAGTTTGGTGAAATGCGAGAATATAGTTTGGCAAGGCGTAAAAAAGGTGAATTTAAAAGGTTGCTTATATCCATGGGTGGAGTAGATAGGAATAATGCCACAGGAAGGGTGATGAGCGCCCTTAATCTTTGTGAACTTGCACCTGATTTTTATCTAACTGTGGTCATGGGATCCACTGCGCCTTGGGTAGAGCATATTCAAGCACAAGCCTTAAATATGTCTTGTAAAACAGATGTATTAGTAGGTGTAGAAAATATGTCGGAAATATTAGCTAATTGTGATTTGGCGATAGGGGCGGCAGGCAGCTCATCTTGGGAGCGGTGCTGTTTGGGGCTGCCGGCAATGCAGGTTGTTTTAGCTGCAAATCAAAGGCTTATTAATATAGCCTTAGCGCAGGCTGGTGCGGTCTTGGCGCTTGATATTGAACAATGTTTAGAGCAACTTCCTGTGCAGCTTAAGAGAATGAGTGATTCCAATAATTTATTAGCCATGTCTAATGCTGCACAAGCCTTATGCGATGGTGGTGGCGCGGAAAGAGTGGCTGATATTATGCTTAAGGAGTCTTATGAAGATAACTCTTCTATGTAGTGATGTGACCCATCCTATTAACAAATACATAGAATTATGGGCACAAAGACAGAGCGGTTTGCATGAAGTTGAGATAGTTCAGAAAAAGACCCAATTGATTGGGGGAGATATCCTATTTTTAATTTCTTGCTCAGAAATCATAGGTGCTAGTGATTGCAATAAGTTCTCGTCCAGTCTTGTTCTGCATGCTAGCGATTTGCCGAGGGGTAGGGGCTGGAGCCCCCATATATGGGATTTGCTCGAGGGGGCTGACTTCATTACACTCTCTCTATTGGAAGCTGGGGATCAAGTGGATAGCGGTAGTATTTGGATAAAAAAGAAAATTCCAATTCCACATCACGCTCTCTGGAGTGAAATTAATGATTTACTATTTAACGCAGAAATTGAGCTTATAGATTACGCCGTTAGTAATTTTGGTCGAATTACTGGCGTTCCCCAGGACTTAGGTATTCCGGCAACCTATCGCCCTAAAAGAACGCCTCAAGATAGTCGGCTTGATATTAATAAGTCCATATCAGATCAGTTTGATTTAATGAGATTATCTGATCCAAATAGATTTCCTGCGTATTTTGAATATTTAGGTCATCGATATACACTGAAGCTAGAGAAATGTGATGAACAATGAAATTAAAATAAATGGCCAAAAAATTGGGTCTGAGCATAAACCGTACGTAATTGCAGAAATGTCTGCAAATCATAATGGCAGCCTAGATACTGCATATACAATTATTGAGCAAGCGAAAAGATGTGGTGCAGATGCAGTCAAAATACAGACTTATACTCCCGATACAATAACTCTCAAATCTGATTTGCCCGACTTTAAAATCAATGAAGGCCTATGGGCGGGAAAAAATTTATACGAACTATATGAATGGGCTCATACACCATGGGATTGGCATAAGCCGCTTTTTGAATACGCCCATAAAGTCGGTATAACAATATTTAGCTCTCCATTTGATAATACTGCGGTCGATCTTCTCGAGGATCTGAACACGCCGGCTTACAAGATCGCATCATTTGAGGCAGTAGATTTATCATTAATTAGGTATGCGGCCAGCACGGGTAAGCCACTTATAATTTCAACTGGCCTTGCTAACCAAGATGAAATTCATGAGGCTGTTGATGCTGCCTACTCTGCGGGGTGCAAGCAGTTGGCGTTGCTTCATTGCGTGAGCGCATATCCAGCCTTACCTCAAGATTACAACTTGCGAACCATCCCAGATATGATTGATCGGTTCAATGTGGTTACTGGTCTTTCGGATCACACTCTTGACAATACAACAGCCTTAACTAGTGTCGCTTTGGGCGCCTCCATTATTGAAAAGCACTTTACCCTAGATCGTAATGGCGGAGGTCCAGATGATAGTTTTTCACTTGAACCAGCCGGCTTGATGAATTTATGCCGAGACGCACGCATAGCCTGGGAATCACTTGGCAATGTTGATTACGGTCTAAAGTCGTCTGAACGTGGTAATGTAAAGTTTCGACGTTCACTATATTTCGTGAAAGACCTGAGGTCTGGAGATGTTATTACTGCCGATTCAGTGCGTAGCGTTAGGCCTGGATTCGGCTTGGCGCCCAAATACTTAGAGAGTATTATTGGTCGCATAGTGTTAAAAAATGTTGCTGCAAACACTCCCGTCACTATTGACTCAGTTGAAATGAAATAAACCTTGTTTTTCTGGGTCGTCTAATCTTTGATAACTTTGTAATTAAATAAATTATCTGGATTTGCATCAAGCGAAAGAATGCAATGAGTAGATTCGACAAATTGATTTTTAAAGCCAGGTTTAACGATGAGCTCACTGGTCTGGTGGGGTTTTTACATTTAACCCTAAGTCGAAATTGAAATTTTTAGTGACATAAAAAATATCAAGCTAGGCTTTAATTTTAAATTTCAATATATATATTCGGTAAAAGACTACATGATGTAAATAATGAAATCACGTGAATAGATAAAGAGTTTTTGGATTTACCTAATCGAATAGAGTATATTATGAATGTTGCAAGCATTCACTAAAAGCTAACATGTTTGATTCAAGCCTTATGAGATTAATCACAGAATTTAATTTTATTATTTGTTTAATAAGCGAAGATTGAGTCCCATGGATTTTTCAGGTGAACCTGCGCTTTATAAAACCCTTGCTATAGGTTTTCAGTCAGAAATAAACGACGCTATTCGCAATTACTTTGATTTAGATTTTTGCATTTCCGATGATCCCAACTCTGATTTAAATTGGCAAGAATTTCATGATCTCAAGATCAAACATTCCGCACCTGTCATTGACTCTAAAATGCGTGAATGTCTTCAGAATGTTTGGGTGCACTATCTCCAGTTTGTTGATATCAATTCTCGGCGTTTTTATTACGTCCCAGGTCGCGAGTCTGAAACCTACAATGGCTTTCTAATTACCTTTTACAAAGCATACCAATTACTGACTGAGAAAAATATCGGTCTCATTCTGCATGCCAATATTCCTCATGAGGGGTTTGATTTTGTGATTCATAGGATAGCTTGCTACTTAAGAATTCCAAGTGTACTTTGCCATCAAAGTCTCATCCCGAATCGATTCTGGTTGTCATCCAATGTTCCAGACTTTGGATGCTTTGCCAACCTTCCTGACCTTTATTCGCCTGAGTCAAGTGGGTATAGGCTCCCAGATAATTGGTTTTATATGCGAGGTAGCCAGCGCGATGCCTCATATAAACTTCGAGATCTTATATGGGAGATTGTGCGCCGACCATATCGCCTGCCACCAGCCTTGATTCGATTTGCCTATGCGTATCAATTTAGGCGCAATGTTCAAAACCTCACAGAAAAAAATATTGGAAATTGTCCTTTTATTTATTTCCCGCTTCATCTCCAGCCAGAGCTTACGACTGCCGCAGTTGGAGGCATTTACGCAGATCAGCTTTTGGCGCTAGAGGCATTAAGTTCTGTATTGCCTTCTAATTATTTGATTTATGTAAAAGAAAATCCTAAGCAGACAGAAAAACAGCGTGGCCCACTTTTTTATAAACGGCTTGCCGCACTTAAAAACGTTCGCTTACTGTCTAAGAGTGAAAATTCTTTAGATCTGATTAAGGCTAGCAAGGGAGTTGCCACTATTACTGGCACGGCAGGGTGGGAGGCTTTATTTCACGGCAAGCCAGTGTTGGTTTTTGGTTACGCATGGTATCGAGAGTTCTCTGGGGTTACGATGTTTAGCGAGGAATTTGATGTACAGCAGTTTTTAAACTCAACCCCTCCAGAGCATTCTGTTTTGGTATCTGCATTAGACCGCGCATTGCAAAAATCTGGAAAAGGAGTAGTCGACCCTGCGTATAGAGAGCTAGTTCCAGGGTTTGATGTTTCTGTAAATGCGCAATCGGTTGCTCAAAGCATTTGCAAGTACGTCAGGGCGCGCACCGATCTCTTTAATTAAATCTATTTATGTTCAAAAGCTTATTTTTATCAATCCTGCCCAAAGCTTTCTTTGTGCGATGGGGGTTGGATGAAAATGAAAAACACTTCATCAAATTAATGAAGTCCCGACTAAAGAGTATGCAATCTCCGCAGGGGCCGAAAGTTCTGCTTCAGATGCCTGCCGATTATTTTTGTTTAACTCTTTTTTCCATGGTTGTTAGTGGTTTACGTCCAAGTGTGGTTGGTGGACTGTGGCATCAAAATATTATGTCAAATCTAAAGGGTGAGAGCTTAGGTTTTGTTCGCCACCCCGGCAGACGGCTTGCTCGATTTTTGGATAGGCAAAAGTGGGCAAAAATTTATGCAACCTTAGGGGTTCGATCGGTATTGGATCTAGAGCCATCACTTTTGAGTAGATTTTTCAATAAAGTGGGCGCTAAACGCATTATGGCTACGTTGAAAGGTAAGCAAGATCTTCTTGATCTTCGGTTGAATGGCTTAGTTTGTGGAGACTTAATCTATGACACATATCTTCGCTACCGCGTTCAACCAACCGTGGATGTTAATGACCCCTATTTGGCTTACCTAATTGCAAAGGCACTTGATGCCCAGCAGGCAGCCAGAAGTATTTTTAAAGCACATCAATTTGATTTATTTTTTTCAAATTACTCAAGTTATATTCAGCATGGTATTCCTGTAAGAGTCGCCTTGGAGTGTGGGGTCGATGTTTATACGGCCGGCAATCTTTCGCAGTACCTGAAAAAGTTGTCCGTCAATGATCATTTGCATACAACGGAACATTGGACTTATAAAGAGAAGTTCTCCAAGTATAAGGAACATGATTTATTGATTGCTCAGGCGAAAAATATGCTTGAAAAGCGTTTTACCGGCGGCGTAGATGAGGCCACTCAATACATGAAGACTAGTGCATTTTTGAAATCTTCTGAATTAATGCCAAATGGGGTGGAAGGTGTAGTTTTTCTCCATGATTTTTTTGACTCTCCTCATTGTCACCGCTGGATGCTTTTTCCAGATTTTTTAGATTGGGCGCGTTTTACCTTGGGTATTATTGAAAAGCATCAATTGCCAATCGCCATCAAACCACACCCCAATCAACTGCCTGAGAGCATTGAGGTTGTAGACATGCTAAAAAAAGAGTTTCCTAGCGTTCGCTGGTTGCCAACAACCCTTTCCAATCAAGTTATTTTCCAGTCTGGAATACGATGCGGTATTTCAGTGTACGGAACCATTTTGCATGAGCTTGCCTATCATGGGATTCCTGCGTTAGCAGCTGGTGATCATCCACATAGTGCATTTGATATTGCTACCACCCCAAATAGCATTGAAGAATATCGTAGATATTTAATTCAATTTAGAGAGCTTCGTTTGAGTGATAATGCTAAGAAAGAGGTTTTAGCATTCTATTACATGCACAATATTAATAAAAATGAAGGCCTAGATTTAGATTTGGATAGATGGGGTTTGCGCAGCATTGGACCGAATGAAAGCAAGCGATTTGGTGCCTTTATTAACTCCCATCCAAACTTTCCGGCCATGGATAAAAGCAGTTAAATGAAACCACAAGCAAAGATAGATGAATCCATTGAGCGCTATTTAGCTGGGGATCAGCTTTATGGAAATGATCTAACTTTGCCTCAAATTGAAGCCTGGTACGCTGATGAGGGTGAGGGTTACGCCAATCTTGGCTCATCACAAAAATCTTCATATCGCTATGTTTATCATGCGCTTAATTGGCGCCATGGATACTCTAAGATCAACCCTCAATCCAATTTAGATATTCTGGGGTTTGGCAGCGCTTATGGCGAAGAGTTAAAGCCCGTTCTCGAAAAGGCTCGTCATATTACTATTGTTGACCCTTCTAGTGCATTTGTAAGAGATAGTATTGAAGATGTGCCATGTAGATATATCAAGCCTCTTCCGAGTGGGAGCTTGGGGTTTGATGATGGCAGTTTTGATTTGGTAACTGCGTTTGGTGTTCTTCACCATGTTCCTAATGTCTCTACTGTCCTTGCTGAAATCGCCCGAGTAATGAGGCCTGGAGCAACGATGCTTTTGCGCGAGCCAGTAGTCTCGATGGGGGATTGGCGCTTTCCTAGGCCTGGATTAACGCAACATGAGCGTGGCATTCCTATGCACTTACTTCGTGAAATGATTTTGGCAGCAGGTTTAATCATTAAGTCAGAAAAGCTTTGCGTTTTTCCTCCATTGACAACTGTGCTTAGAAAAATTCAGCCCGAGGTTTATAACAATGTATTTCTCACTGCATTAGATCAATTACTTTCAAGGATGTTCAAGTGGAATTTGTCCTACCATGCAGTTCGCTGGTGGCAAAAAATTCGACCAAGCTCAGTTTTTTATGTACTTGAAAAGCCTCAAATAAATCAAACCAGATTGCAATCAATGTGATGAAGCTTTGCATTATTCAGTCGACCCTGCCTTTATATTCGACTTCCTTTTTCAATCGGATTTGTAAGCTCTATCCAGAAGTAAGTTTGGTTGTTCTGACGGATTTGAAAAGTAAGGACCCATTGAATCAGTATCAAGCTGATATTTGCGCCTTTGAGATTAAGCAGCTTGATAGTGTTTCTTGTGGCGGAATCTTTATTCGCCCAGGTATTTTTCGACTGCTGAATAAAGCTAAAGCTGACGTGTTTATTTTTAGCGGCTCCCCGCGAGAGTGGAGTCAAATTATTGCCATGTTTTGGCTTCGCTTAAAGGGTTCGAGGGTTATATCCTGGGGTATGTTTCATCGAATTGGTGCCCCCAAGTTATTTACAAAAATATATTTCCGTCTTATAGGTTTTCTATCTCAGAGATGCTTTACTTATAGTCGTACTGGTGCAACTAATATTTCAAACTTAGGGGTTCCTAAGAGCAAAATACGCGTAATTGGCACCGCAATTGATGAGCAGCTTCCATTTTACGAATCCAATCAATTGAGTGATGGCGATCTGCAGAGATTTAAGGTCGCTAATCACTTAGAGGGCAAAAAACTCATTTTGCAGGTAGTTCGCCTGAGTCGAAGTAAGCGACCTGAACTCCTCATTTATGCTTTACAGAAGATGCTCCATGAGCGCAGCGATATTGTTGTAGCTCTTATTGGAGACGGGGAAATGAGGCAGGAACTGGAAGGGCTTTGTGAAAAGCTGGGTTTGAATTCCAATATTTTATTTCTGGGGGCCATATACAATGAAAAAGATCTTTGTCCTTGGTATCTGAGTGCAGAAGTGTTTGTTATGCCCACTTTTTTAGGTTTGAGTGGACATCATGCAATGTCATATGGCTTGCCCGTTGTTACTGACGATAGTCTTGATCATCAAGGTTCAGAGTTTGAGATTGTGTCTAATGGACTAAATGGCCTTACTTACCGAGAGGGTGATGTAGATGATCTTGCTGCAACTTTGCTTCGCATTATTGGTGATGATGAGCTTCAGAAGTTTATGTCCACCAATGCTCGCAAGACAATTGAAGGTACACATAATTTAAATCGAAAAACTCAGAGATTTATCGATGAGGCGAAGGCTTTAATGGTGCGGGGATAAATGTCTTATCTTCTATATGCGGCCAATCTTCACGTTGGTGGTGGAGTTCAGGTTGCGGTTTCAGTGATTTCAGAGCTGTCTAACACTCAGGTCGACCTTTCAAAAATTTCAGTTTGGGCTTCGACAACAGTTGATCAGAATTTAAGAGGTCTTAAAGTAGACACTAGCTGTTTTTTGGAATATCGAGTGGTGGATCATCGAGGTATTAAGGCCTTTTTTTCTGCAGATCGTCGATTAATGGAAAATTTTTCATGCGTTTTGGCTTTGTTTGGCCCCTTATATTTTGCCAAATTAAAAACTCGCACAATAGTTGGTTTTGCGCAGGCTTGGATTATCAGTTCAAAGACGGAAGCCTATAAATTAGTATCCGCATCTGAGAGAATGTTTTTGCGACTTAAATTTTATGTTCAAAAATATTTTTTTAGTCTTGCAGATGAGTATGTTGTTGAGTTGAGCCATGTAAAAGATGGCCTTCTCTCTGCAAATATAGGTAATGCTGAAAATATCCATGTTATTCACAATTGCGTAAGTTCAATCTACAGCTCTCCATCATTATGGGTGCCTGTATATATTGAAGCAAAAGACGATGAATTGAGAATTGGATATCTTGGGAGAAATTACGCGCATAAGAACACGAAGATTCTTCCAAATATCAAAAAACTGCTGCTTGATCGTTTTGGAATTCGGGCTCAAATGTTTGTAACATTTACTGATGAGGAGTGGTCTAGCTGCAGTAAAAGCTTTAAAGAGGGCGTTGTAAATGTCGGTCCTTTGTCTATAGCTCAATGCCCTTCTTTTTATCGACAGCTTGATGGGGTGCTTTTCCCCAGTATTTTGGAGTGCTTTTCGGCGACGCCCTTGGAGGCTTTGGCGATGGAAAGGCCATTATTTGCTTCTAATCGACCATTTGTTAGGGATATATGTGGCGATTTCGCAATATACTTTGATCCTATGAGTCCTGAAGATGCCGCTTTAAAAATTGCAGAGTATTTTGAGAGCCCTAGAGGAATAGATTTTTTAAAATTGGGAAGGCAGCATGCCCTTAATTTTTCGTCTCCAAGATTGCGGGCTTTGCAATATTTGGAGCTTCTGAATATGTCATCTTGAATGGCGCTTAAACATTGGGTAATGGTATGACTTTTGATAAGAAAATTCTTGTAATTACTGGAGGAACTGGTTCATTTGGTTCGGCCGTATTGAGAAGATTTCTAGATTCAAATATCGGCGAAATTCGAATTTTTAGTCGAGATGAAAAGAAGCAAGATGATATGCGCAAGCGCTTTTCAAATCCAAAGCTGAAGTTTTATATTGGCGATGTTCGTGATAGTCGCAGTGTGTCTACTGTCATGCGCGGTGCAAATTATGTCTTTCATGCCGCCGCTCTCAAGCAGGTGCCATCTTGTGAGTTTTATCCAATGGAAGCAGTGCGAACTAATATTCTTGGAACCGAGAATGTTTTGCGTGAAGCTATTGATGCTGGTGTCGATCGAGTGGTTTGCTTAAGTACTGACAAGGCCGTCTACCCCATTAATGCTATGGGGATAAGTAAGGCTTTAATGGAAAAGGTAATGGTAGCTACTAGTCGCAATTTAGAAAATACGAACACTGTAATTTGTGGAACTCGATATGGAAATGTTATGGCCTCTAGGGGCTCTGTGATTCCTCTTTTTGTAGATCAGATCCGTGAAGGCCGAGAAATTACCATTACTGACCCCGAGATGACACGCTTCATGATGACTTTGGATGATGCTGTTGACCTCGTACTCTATGCATTCAAGCATGGAAACAATGGTGATATTTTTGTCCAAAAGGCCCCTGCGGCTACGATTGAGGTATTGGTTAATGCTATCTTAAGTTTAATGCGTAAAACAAATTACCCAATTAATATTATTGGGACCCGTCATGGCGAAAAATTATATGAAGCATTGTTAGGTCGAGAAGAGTTGGCATGTGCAGAAGATTTGGGTGCATATTATCGAGTCCCTCCCGATGGACGAGATTTAAATTATGGCAAGTTTGTAGATAGTGGCGAGAAGCGCATAACCCATAGCACGCATGGCGAGGACTATAACTCACATAACACTACTCGTTTAGATGTTGAAGGCATGAAGAATCTTCTTATGAAGTTAGATTTTATGCAGCGCATCGTTCGTGGAGAAAATGCAATTGCAGAGGGTTAATCCAACTCGTGTCTTAGTGACTGGCTCAGATGGCTTTTTGGGCAAGAATTTTTTACTGCATCTAAGTGAGAGAAAAGATATAGAGTGCCGCGTCTTCAGTAGAAATGATGATGTCAATAGTCTGCCTGATCTTGTTAGAGACACCGACTTTATCTTCCATTTTGCTGGGGTTAATCGTCCTCAGGATCCAGTTGAGTTCATCGAAGGAAACGTAGACCTCACATGTTTACTGGTTCAATCAGTCGAGCGTGTATGCAGCGGCTCTCTCAAAAAACCAACAATTATTTATTCGTCATCAGCACAAGGTTCTCGTGCCAATGCATATGGTGAAAGCAAGCGAATGGCAGAGCAGTGCTTACTTGAGCACTCCAAAAAAATAGGCTCAAAAGTGTTTATTTTTCGCTTCCCAAATATTTTTGGAAAATGGGCGCGACCGAACTATAACTCTGTTGTTGCAACTTTTTGCCACAATATCTCAAGAAATTTACCGATTCATATCCACGACGCACATGCACCGTTGTCACTGGTTTATGTTGATGATGTGATGAGTGCGCTATTAAAAATAGTAGACTCAAATGAAAGCCTAGTTGATGAAAATGGTTTTGCTTTAATCACACCAGTCTATGAAACGACTGTAGGGGCGCTCGCGAATCAATTAATGCTTTTTCGTGACGGCAGGAGTTCTCTACAGGTTGATCATGTAGGAAGTGGTTTTAAGCGCGCTTTGTATGCTACATATATAAGCTATTTGCCTATCGAAGAATTTGCATATGAGATTCCTGGGTATAGTGATTCGCGTGGAACTTTTGTAGAGGCAATTAAGACTCCTGATTGCGGCCAATTTTCTTTTTTTACAGCGCTTCCCGGCGCAATCCGAGGGGGACATTATCACCATAGCAAAATTGAAAAATTTTTAGTGATTAAAGGGCAGGCCCTTTTTAGGTTTCGTCATATGCAAACTGGGCAAATGCATCAGATTGAGTCCTCGGGAGAGTCGCCTAAAATAGTTGAAACGATTCCAGGCTGGACTCACGATGTGGTCAACACTGGCACCGAGGAAATGATTGCACTTCTATGGGCAAATGAAGTATTTGATCACCAAAGGCCTGATACGCAGAGATGTCCAATTCAATAGGTATGATATTTATGATGAAAAAACTTAAAGTAGCTACTGTAATTGGCACCCGACCTGAGATTATTCGTTTGTCTCGAGTATTAGATAGGCTTGATCAAGCCTGTGATCACGTATTAATTCATACAGGTCAAAACTACGATTACGAGTTAAATCAAATCTTTTTTGATGATTTGGGTATTCGAAAGCCGGACTTTTTTTTAGATAGCGCCAAGGATTCGAGTAGCGCCGCCCAGACAATCGGTAATTTAATTAGCTCTGTAGATCAGGTGCTTGCAAAAGTGGAGCCTGATGCCTTGCTTGTTTTAGGAGACACAAACAGTTGCTTATCAGTGATTCCTGCAAAACGAAGAAAGATTCCCGTGTTCCACATGGAGGCTGGTAACCGTTGCTTTGATGAGCGGGTTCCAGAAGAAATTAATCGGCGAATTGTCGATCATACGGCGGATATTAATATGCCATATAGCTCTATTGCGCGCGAGTATTTGCTACGCGAAGGTCTTTCGCCAGAGAAAGTGATTAAAACAGGTAGCCCTTTATTTGAGGTTTTGACGTTTTATAGGCCAAAGATTGATTTATCTGATGTATTGGTGCGCTTAAAACTGAAATCTAAACAGTATTTTTTGGTTAGTGGTCATAGAGAAGAAAATATTGATAATCCAAAGCTCTTCAAGCAGTTCATTGAGATGCTCAATGGGCTGGCCAAGCAGTATGGTCAGCCGGTTATTGTCTCGGCTCATCCCCGAACACAAAAAAGAATTACAGAGGCAGGGCTTGCTTTAGATCCGCTTGTGAATACTTTGAAGCCCTTAGGATTTTTTGACTACGTAAAGTTACAGCTAAACGCACGGGTTGTTTTATCGGATAGCGGCAGCATCAGTGAAGAGGCATCTTTACTTAATATTCCCGCTCTTAATATCCGTGAGGCACATGAAAGACCTGAGTCAATGGAAGAAATGCCGGTCATGATGGTAGGACTTAATCTTGATCGTATTCTTCAGTCAATTGAGCTCTTGGAGCAAGATGATGGACTTGGTCAAAAAGAGATGCGTATTGTTGCCGACTATCAGAAACCTAACGTTTCAGAAAAGGTTGTCAGAATTTTGCATAGCTATACAGACTACGTAAACCGTACTGTTTGGAAGAGGTACTAATTTCTATCCTATGCGCATCGCTATTGTTGCTGATTCATTTCCGCCATTAAAAAATTCTGCAGCTGTGTTGGTTTTTTCTCTAGCGGAGGCTTTGGCGGCCCTTGAAAATGAAGTCCTTGTGATCACGCCATCGCAAGATCTTCATAGACCATCCCTTGTTGACGATTTTGGTGTATTTAAAGTATTGCGTTTGCAATGTGGCCAAATTAAGTCTCAAAATAAACTGATGAGGGGTATTCAAGAGCTTAGTTTGTTTTTTACTCTTCAGAGGGCTTTTCGAAATTCTGCGTACCAACATTTCAGCGCTGATTTAATTATTTGGTATTCACCCTCAATATTTTTTGGGGGTTTAGTCAGGTCTCTAAAGAGGGTTGGCAGCAAAAGCTATTTAATTTTGCGAGATATTGTTCCACAGTGGCTACTTGATGTTGGCGTCATGAAAAAAGGGCTTAGTTACCATCTCATGAAATGGTTCGAGCTTAATCAGTATCGGCAAGCTGATTTTATTGGGGTGCAATCACCCGGTAACAGGGGCTATATTGAATCCTTAAGTTTGCCCAACTTGAAAAAATTGCAAGTATTACCCAATTGGATGCCGTCAGTTTCAACCCAATTTGGCGCAGCCTCAATAGAAAGTTCTCACACCAGTCTAGAGAAAACTATTCTGGCCGGGAAGAAAGTATTGATCTATGCGGGGAATTTGGGTGAAGCGCAGGGAGTTGAGAATCTGGCAAAATTTATCTATCGTCTGCAACACACTGCTCAAGTAGGTTTTTTAATTATTGGACGTGGATCCAAAAAAGCGTGGCTTCAAAACTTTGTTCAATCCAATGCATTAACAAATGTATTGATATTGGATGAGGTAGATTTAGTAACGCTTAGTCTTTATTACAGGCAATCCACGGCTGGTTTGGTTTTCCTCGATCTTAATCATCAAAGTCATAATATTCCGGGAAAATTTATTTCCTATTTAGAGGCAGGATTGCCGGTAGTGGCTTGTGTAAATCCCACTAATGATTTAGTTGGTATCGTGAAGCATGCTCAACTCGGTTTAGTGGAGAGTAATCCAGTTCAATTGGCGGATAGACTTGTATCATTTCTTGATGAGCTTCCCAGCAAAAACATAGGTAGGCTGGCAAGATCGTACTATGATGCAAACTACCAGCCTAAATCGATTGCGCAGCAAATTTTAAATACAGCCAATATCTCCAATAAATCAGCCCACTAGAATGCTAACAATCTTTACCGCATTTATTGTCTCTCTAATGGTGGGGCTGCTGATTCTGCGCTATCAAGAAAAACATCAAGGAATCATTGGCGATACTGACTTAACGGGCATACAAAAATTTCATACCACTGTTGTGCCTCGTATTGGTGGCATTCTAGTATTTCTGGGAATAGTTTCAGGAATAATGATTCGTTATTTCAGCCCTGATTCTGGTGCTTTTAATGTTGGGGTATTGCTAATCATATCCGCTATTCCAGCATTTCTAGGTGGCCTGGTTGAAGACTTAAGTAAAAAGATGGGAGTAAAAACAAGATTGTTTTTAACAGCCCTTTCAGCTGGCTTGGCTGGTTATTTGCTAGACGCATGGTTAACTGATATTCAAGTAATTGGTATTGATGTTCTGTTAGCAATACCAATAATTTCTATAATGTTTACCTGCTTTGCGGTAGCTGGTGTAGCTAACTCATTTAATTTGATTGATGGGTTTAATGGTCTGGCTAGTATTGTTGCTATGATGATTTTGTTGGCCATTGCTTACGTAGCTTTTCAAGTCCGAGATTACGGCATTTTATTGAGTAGTTTCGCTGCCATTGGCGCAATTGCTGGTTTCATTTTTTGGAACTATCCAAGGGGATCTATTTTTTTAGGTGATGGTGGGGCCTACCTAATTGGTTTTTGGATAGCAGAACTTTGTGTTTTGCTGGTGGTGCGTAATCCAGTAGTATCTAAATGGTTTCCAGTGCTTATTTGTATCTTTCCAATATTTGAGACAGTTTTTACAATCTACAGAAGAGTTGTAAAGAGGCTGCATCCAGGGATGCCCGATGCAAGCCACTTGCATCAAATGATATTTCGTAGGATTGTCAGCGATCCCACCAATGAGGATGCTGGTCAGCTCGTGAGGCAGAATGCTAGAACATCCCCTTATTTATGGGCGTTGACAAGCTTGGCAATCATGCCAGCTATTTTATTTTGGCAAATTAAGTGGGTATTACAGCTATCTACAATTCTTTTTTGTGCTAGTTATCTTTGGCTGTATTGGGCAATAGTTCGCTTTAAGATTCCGGTGTGGCTAAGGCGTTAGCAACTAGGTGATGCCTATTCCAGTGATTGGTTAATTAGAGCCAACTTATTAATTTCTTCCAAGTGCGCTAAACGGTATTAGCATTCCTACGCCATATAAATCCCTATTTAAGCCATTAATAGGGATTTATTTTGAATTCCATGTCGGTTGAGGGTTTCTGAGCCATTGAGGTCGGCAATTTTCAGTAGCGTTACCGCTCCACACGCCTCAAAACGAGCGTTTTTTAGCAATTTATGGGCAGCAATCAAAGTTCCCCCTGTGGCTAAGACATCATCGATGATTAAGACCCGAGCGCCTTTTGGTAATGTAGATTGTTGTATCTCCAGGGAATCGTTTCCGTACTCTAGTCCATAAGATTCCCTATGGCTTGCTAGTGGGAGCTTGTTGGGTTTTCTAGCAAGTGCCAGACCCTTGTGGGCATGATGCGCGAGAGCGGATCCAAAGATAAAGCCACGGGATTCAATCCCCAGGATATGGGTGTAATCAAATGATTCTGCAAGGGTATTTAGCTGAAGTATGGCTACCTTAAAGGCCGCTGGATTGGCAAGTAAGGGTGAAATATCCCTAAAGAGAATTCCTGGTTTTGGAAAATCTGGGACTATAGGGAGATAATCTAATAAATTCATCAATTTTTTAATATGAAAACGCAATTACTCATTATTACAGCATTAGAGTCTGAGCTCAAGCGCGCGAGTTTGCCGCAAGGGGTCGAGATTGTGTATTCTGGGGTTGGCAAAATTAATGCCGCGGTGGCAGCGGTTAAGGCAATTCAGGTTTATGATCCAGATCAAATCGTAAATTTTGGTACAGCAGGCAAGATCAATCCACAATTAAGTGGCTTGCTAGAAATTGGTAAAGTTATTCAGCGCGATATGCTAACGGAGCCCTTAGCGCCGAGGGGCGCTACCCCATTTTGCTCTAGGCCTCGTGAGTATCTGGCTTTAAGTGGTAACTATCGATGTGGAACTGGCGATAGTTTTGTCATTTCTCATGACTCGTGGTTGAAAGAGCAGCAAGTTGATGTTGTTGATATGGAGCTATTTTCCATTGCTGCTGTAGCCTATGAACTTGGCGTCCCTTGGAAATCTTTTAAATACATTACTGATGATGCAAATGAAAATTCTGGTGCGGAATGGCAAGAAAAAGTGAATCACGGGCAAGTACTTTTTTTAAAAAAGCTTAGTGAAATAATGTAGCTATCGAAGCAGATGGTTAAGTAAGTGCGGCGCCCGATTGCTATAGGGTTCACTCACGCTTGATTATTAAACGGTATTAGCGGGCTTGCTTATACGCTGGTTCTTGATTTGAGGTAATTTATTATTTTTAGCAATTCCTGAGAGCATATCTAATAAATATTCAGGATATTTATTGTTTATTCATTTCATTGATTTTAATAATTTTTACTTGTCGTGAGGGTATAAAAAAGTTTACCTATTCTATTTTTATTGCAGGTAACGGCTAAAATTAGACTTTTGACAAGCTAGCGCTATTAGTTTCCCAAGCCCATGCAGTATGGCACATGGATGCTACATCATGCTTGGCCTGCCATTGCAGGTCGATAAAAGCTTTTTCGACCCTTGCGTAACAACTTCCAATATCTCCGGGGCGCCTCTCTTTTACTTGATAGGGAATAGGTCGACCACTTGCGAGCTCAAATGCCTTGATCATTTCAAGAACGCTATATCCAGTTCCCGCCCCTAGATTGATAGTCGTAAGGCCTACATTTTTACTTAGGTAGTTAAGCGCAGCTAAATGCCCCTCCGCTAAATCCATAACGTGAATGTAGTCTCGAACCCATGTTCCATCATGGGTTTCGTAATCATTACCAAATATATTTAGATTTGGTAATTTACCTGCTGCTACTTGTGCCACAAATGGCATCAAATTTTTTGGGAATTCCCTGGGGGTCTTCTCCAATCAGCCCTGACTCATGCGCTCCTACTGGGTAAAGTAACGCAAGCAAGTAATGCTCCAGGGAGTCGAACTATCTAAATGTCCCAAATCGCTTTGGACAACATCATGCAAGAGTTGTTCTATTTGTAATTTATTTCTGCCATATGGGTTGGTCGGATTGGTGGGGTGTAATTCATCTAACGGTAGGTATTCTGGTTTGCCATACACGCATGCGCTACTACTAAAGACTAGCTTGCGAATATTAGCCATTTCCATCGCCTGGAGTAGGCCAACTGTACCCTGAACATTTGCCGAGTAGTACTCAATGGGTTTCTTTGAGGATTCTCCCACCGCTTTTAGCCCTGCAAAATGAATGACTGCGTTGATACCGTTTTATTAGGGTGTCAGCAAGCAAGGCAGTGTCGCGAATATCGCCTTTAATAAGAGGGATTCGATGACCAGTGATTTCACCAAGGCGAATCGCAACTCCTGGCTTGCTATTGCAATTGTTGTCGTATAAGAATACATGGTGGACTGAATTCGTCAAAGCCACAGCCGTATGACTGGCAATATATCCCGCTCCCCCAGTCAGCAAGACATTTATATTCATTTAATTTCGTGATGAAGATCTTTTTAAATGGATAGAGATTGATTAAAATAGATTAATTTTTTTTAAGGAATAAAATTAACTATAATAAAAAATTATAGTTAATTTATATAATCATATATAATAACTATTTCATTACTTTACCACATAGCTATGATTTATTTGATATTGCATTATGATAATCTAAATCAGTGCTGACTTATTGGCCAGGTTTGTAAATAAAAGCGCTTGAATCACCCTCAAGCTAAAGATAAATTCGTGAAGGAAATATGTGTTGGATGTTTTATTTGTTAACCCAGACTCATCTACGAAAGCCTACCAAGGACTGGCAGCAGTTTTCTCTGCAATCGAACCCCCGACCTGGTCCTTATTGTTGGCAGAGTCATGTCGATCAAAAGGTTATGAAGTTGCAATTCTTGACTGCGATGCTGAAAGGTTAACCATAGAGGAATCGCTACATAGAATTGAGACATTAAGACCTCGAATGCTTGTTTTTGCTGTTTATGGCCAAAATCCTAATTCTGGTACAACAAGCATGATCGGCGCTTTAAGTTTAGCTAGAGCAGTCAAGGAATATTTATCAGACTTACCAATTTGTTTTGTGGGATCACATACCAGCGCTTTACCTATGGAGGTACTTGGGAATGATTGCGTGGATATCGTGTTGCTTAATGAGGGTGTGTACGCACTGCATAATCTACTTCAAACCAATTTGACGGAGCTTTGCTTGTCCCAAATTAAGGGAATTGGCTTTAAGAAGTTGGGCCCAGCTGGGTTCAAGATTGCTACTTTGAACCCACCGCAAAGCGTAGTTCCGCAAGAACGTATGGATATTGACTTGCCTGGATATGCATGGGATTTATTGCCTTACAAAGAAAAGCCTTTGGACATGTATCGCGCTCATTTCTGGCATGCGGACTTTGACCATGCTAAGCGTACTCCATTTGCCGCTATTTATACATCTCTAGGTTGTCAGTTTGCTTGTGATTTTTGCATGATTAATATCGTCAATCGAGTTAATAATGGTGAAGATATTAGCGCCGCTGACTCTAAAGGCATGCGATTTTGGAGTCCTGAGTGGGTTAATCGAGAAATGCAAAAGCTTGCTGATATGGGTGTAAAAACCTTAAGAATTAGTGATGAAATGTTCTTTTTGAATAAAAAGTACTACATCCCAATTCTTGAAAATTGTATTAAAAAAGATTTTGGTTTCAATATGTGGGCTTATTCACGCGTTGATACTGTTCGTAAGGATGCCCTAGAATTATTTAAGAGCGCTGGAGTAAATTGGCTCGCATTAGGTATTGAGGCTGGAAATCAGCTAGTTCGACAAGAGGTGTCAAAGGGTTCGTTCCAAGAGGTAAATATTCGCGAGGTTTGTAAAACAATTAGCGATGCTGGAATCAAAATAATTAGTAACTATATTTTTGGTTTTCCTGAGGATAATGTAGAAACCATGCAAGAGACATTAGACCTTGCATTGGAGTTAAACACTGAAATGGCAAATATGTACCCTTGTCAGGCATTGCCAGGTAGCCCTATGCATAGTAAGGCAGTTAAAAATAAGTGGGCGCTGCCTGATTCCTACGAGGGGTATGCTTTCTTGTCTTACGAGAGTCAGCCGCTGCCAACGAACTACATAAGTGCGGCTGAGGTATTAAAGTTTAGGGATAGTGCATGGCAGAAATACTTTACCAATCCAGATTATTTGGATCTGGTTGAAAAGAGATTTGGCCTTGCGGAGCGAAGGAATATTGAAGAGATGACCGCAATTCCTCTAAAGAGAAAAATACTGGGCGATAAACTAAATTGATTATTACAAAAACACCTTTTAGGATTTCTTTTTTTGGCGGCGGCACCGACTATCCTGGATGGTATAGAGAGCATGGTGGGGCTGTACTAGCCACGACCATTGATAAATACTGCTATATAACTTGTCGTTATTTGCCACCTTTTTTTGAGCACAAGCATCGCATTGTTTACTCTCGCATTGAGAATGTGCAATACATCCATGAGATTGAGCATCCGGCCGTAAAGGGGGTGTTTGATTGGGCGAAGGTCGTCGATGGCTTAGAAATGCATCATGATGGTGATTTGCCGGCAAGGTCTGGGCTTGGATCGAGTTCTGCGTTCACGGTTGGGTTAGTGAGTGCATTAAAAGGCATGCGTGGTGAGCTAGTCAGCAAAAACCAATTAGCTTTGGATGCTATTCACATCGAGCAAAATCTATTAAAAGAGAATGTGGGGTCACAGGATCAGGTGTCCGCTGCATACGGCGGGTTTAATAAGATTACTTTTAACAGCGACGACTCTTTTGATGTGATGCCTATTGCGATAAATACGACGAGGCATAAGGAGTTGCAGAGTCATTTAATGCTTTGTTTCACAGGTTTTTCTCGCATTGCCGATGCTATTGCCAAGTCAAAAATCGATAACTTAAAGAATCGCAAGACAGAGCTTATTCGTATGGGAGAAATGGTGGATGAAGCAATCGGTATCCTTTTGGCAAGCAATGCGCCAATCGAAGAGTTTGGCAAACTGCTTGATTTAAGTTGGAAATATAAGCGCAGCTTATCAGACCGTGTTTCTACGCCACATATTGATGAAATTTATGAGGCGGCAATTCAGGCGGGTGCAATCGGAGGAAAAATATTGGGGGCAGGCGGTGGTGGTTTTATGTTGTTATTTGCTAAACCCGAAAAACATGCTGCTATTCGTGAGCGTTTAAAAAAACTGGTACATGTTGGGTTTAATTTTGACAATTTAGGTAGTCGCGTTGCTCTTTATCAGCCGGATGGTCTCTAGCCGTGAATAAGTATGATAGTATTTACGTTGCAGGGCATACGGGTTTGATTGGGTCGGCTGTATTGCGAAATCTTCAAAGGGCCGGATATGAGAATTTAATTGTAAAGCCCCATGTTGAATTAGATTTATCTCATGCTGGGTCGGTAGATCTGTTTTTTAAAAAAAATACACCTAAATACGTAATTTTAGCTGCTGGACGGGTGGGTGGGATAATTGAAAATCAAAATTTCCCCGCCGATTTTATGAATGCAAATTTAGCCATTCAATTGAATGTCTTGAAGGCGGCCCATGATACTGATGTAAATAAATTGATATTTTTTGCATCATCTTGTATGTACCCGCGAGTGTGTCCGCAACCAATGCCGGAAATAGCCTTGCTGTCCGGTAATCCCGAGCCAAGCAGTCTTGCATACGCAATCTCTAAACTAGCAGGCATGCAAATGTGTCTAGCTTATAACCAACAGTATGGTGAGCAACGATTTATTCCGGTTATTCCTAATAGTGCTTTTGGTCCAAATGATAACTTTGATCCAAAATCGGGGCATGTTCTTTCATCCTTAATTCGCCGTTTCCATGAAGCAGTTCAAAATGATGTAAAACTTTTGACCTTGTGGGGTAGTGGCAATCCAAGACGTGAATTTATTCATGCCGATGATATTGCAAGCGCTTGCATCTCACTGTTATCTGAAGATACTCAATCGTTAAAGCTACCATTAAATATTGGCACAGGTGTTGACTTTTCAATCAGCGAACTAGCAGAAGCAATTGCCAAGGTTGTTGGGTATTCAGGGGCAATTGAATGGGATGCTAATAAGCCCGATGGGGCTCCTCGAAAACTATTAGACAGTCAGCGTATTCGCTCGTTTGGATGGAGGCCGACAGTAAGATTTGAGGAGGGTCTCAAAAGTACTTACCAATGGTATGTGGAAAGTTTATCTAATTCGGAGAGAAATCTGTGACTGATTCAATAAATTTACTCGATAAGGCAAGCTGGGTTTGGAGAGAAACTCTTGCTATACATCGACGTGCACCAGAGACCCGTTTAGCGTCATCACTTTCATCAATACAGATTTTTGTGGCCTTATATTATGGTGGAATTTTACGTCTTGACTCTACAAATCCACTTATTGAAACTCGTGATCGATGCATTATTAGTAAGGGGCATGGTTCAATTTGTATGTACCCAATCTTAGCTGACTTAGGCTATTTTCCCATGGCGGAGTTACAAAAAGTTTGTCATACAGGGGGGATTCTTGGTGGAATTCCTGATCCAGTTATTCCTGGGTATGAAACGATTAACGGATCGCTGGGTCACGGTTTAGGAGTTGGCACTGGAGTTGCATTGGGATTAAATCGCAAGGGTAGCGATCGCAGTGTATTTGTTGTTACTGGCGATGGTGAATTGCACGAGGGTGCAAACTGGGAGGCAATTATGTTTGCTTCGCAACATAAGCTGGATAATTTAAATTTAATTGTTGATAACAATCAAATTAGCATGCTTGGCTTCACGGACGATATCGTTAGTCATGGTTCTCTATCGGATCGTCTTAGCGCTTTTGGTTGGGATTGTCACGAAGTTGATGGCCATGATGTCTTTGCTGTTCAGGCAGAATTATCAAGAATGAAAGATCTCCATGATGGCAAGCCAAAAGCATTGATTGCGAAGACCTTGAAAGGTCATGGTGTGCCTGGATTGGAAAATGCACCACTTTCTCACATCATGAATCCAAAGCCGGAATTGATCGATACTCTCTTGGAGAAATACTCATGAGTATCAAAGCTCTCGCAATGCGTGATGTATTGCTCAATCGAGTATGGCAGGCTATGGAGACAGATGACAAAATTTTCTTTGTTAGTGCTGATTTTGGCTCTCCCGTGCTCGATAAAATTCGCGCTGACTTCCCTAATCGTTTTATAAATGTCGGAATTGCTGAACAAAATTTAATTAATATTTCAGCCGGTTTAGCATTAGAGGGTTATACAGTTTTTGCCTATGCAATTGCCCCGTTCATTACTATGCGATGCTTTGAGCAAATACGCGTTAGTTTGGCGCTACTTTCTGAAGTAAGACCAATGAATGTGAATTTGATTGGGGTGGGCGCTGGGTATAGTTACGTTGTATCTGGACCCACACATCAATGCTACGAAGATATTACATTAATGCGAGCATTACCGAACTTCCAGGTGCTATCGCCGGCAGACCATGTCAGCGCAGATGCGCTTTTTGATCGTTGTATTAGTGCGGTTGGGCCAAAGTACTTGCGTTTTGATGCGCAAATATTACCAGTTATTTATGAATCTGGTGCCCCAAATTTAGATATTGGCTTTCATGTTCACCGACAAGATTCTGGAGTATGTCTGTTGGCCACAGGATATATGATGCAGACTGCATTAAAGGTGTCTGACGATTTAAGTTCCTCTGGAATTAATGTGGGTATCGTAGATTTATTTGATATTGCAAATTTTGATAAAGATGCAATGGCCTCGCTGTTAAAGGGCTACAAAGGCTTGGTAACGATGGAAGAGGGTTTTAGAGGTCGCGGTGGCGTAGATTCAATGATGTTTGAATTTATCGCAAGACACCATTTGAATTTACCCATGCTTAATCTAGGTGTAGAGGGTGGCTATCGCTTTGAGCTGGGTTCTCGCGAAGAATTACATGAGCAAGTTGGCATAGGACCGCAGTATGTAAAAAATTCTGTAACTCATTTTATTCAATCCCTTTCAATTTAATTTTTTTGGCTTAATCATGATGAAATTTCCACTGATGCGTAACAATATTTTGCGAGAAGATCTAGATGCTGTCATTGATCATTTGAAGCAAGATGATCCCATTTTAACTAATGGTGAAAATGTACGTGAGTTCGAGGCTGAATGGTCTAAATGGCTTGGAGTCAAGTACAGTGTATTTGTGAATTCAGGAGCCTCTGCAAATTTACTGACGATGGCGATTTTAAAGATTAGGCATCCGGAGGGTGGCGAGGTAATTACACCTCCATTGGCTTGGATTTCCGATGTAGCTTCTGTATTGCAGAATGGCTTTACCCCCGTTTTTGCTGATATTGAGCCAAGCACTTTGGCTATGGATCCGGCCGATATTTTAAATAAGATTACCGATAAAACGCGGGCTGTATTTTTAACCCATGTTCAGGGGTTTGATGGCTTAACTGATGAATTAATGAAGGAGTTAGAGCGTCGCAATATACCGTTAATTGAGGATGTCTGCGAATCTCATGGTGCAAGTCATAATGGGAAGAAGTTGGGTAGCATAGGCTGGATTTCAAATTTTTCTTACTACTATGCTCATCATATGAGTACGATAGAAGGGGGGATGATTTGCACCAATGACCCAGAGGTTTATCAGCAGGCTCGCATGTTGCGCTCACATGGAATGGTTCGAGAGGCAAATGACCCTGCCATTAAGGAAGCCTATGTGAGTGACTACCCAGAATTGAATCCTGATTTTATATTTGCCTATCCTGCTTACAATACTAGGAATACGGAGATTGGCGGAATAATGGGTCGAAGTCAACTAAAGCGACTTGATAAGATAGTGGAGCGCCGAACCGAAAACCTACATCGTTTTTTACAGAAAATTGACTCATCTAAATATCGTACTGATTTTAAATTAGAAGGTTCAAGCAATTATGCCTTTAATCTTATCTTGAAAGAGCCAGATAATGATTTAGTGGGGCGTTTGATGAAAAAATTGCGAGAGTCTGGTGTTGAGTTTCGCAGAGGCAGTGCTGGTGGAGGCAATCAGATTCGTCAGCCTTATCTTAAAGGGATTGTGCCAGATGGGCACCACTTAGATTTTCCCAACACTGAACATATTCACTTCTATGGGTTTTATATAGGCAATTTTCCCGATTTAACAAATCAAGAAGTGGACGAGATTTGTGACATCATTAATTCAGCTTAACAGGATATGACTTCTGCAGTAATTTTGGCTGGTGGTTTGGGAACAAGGCTTCGCAGTGTTGTTCCCGATCTCCCAAAACCAATGGCTCCGATTAATACCAGGCCGTTTCTAGAGCATCAGATGGGCTACTGGATTACGCAAGGCATTAATCATTTTGTGCTTTCAGTGGGATATAGATACAAGATAATTATTGATTATTTTGGTGCTCAATTTGAGGGCGCTAGTCTTGATTATGTAATAGAGGAAACTCCTCTAGGCACTGGAGGAGGGCTTATATTAGCTTCAAAAAAAGTTAGCCAACAGGAAAAATTTTTACTCTTAAATGGGGATACTTATTTCGAAATTAAGTTGAAGAATTTGATTAACTTTTCCGAAAAAAATGATGCAGATTGGTGTTTTTCATTATTCAGAACTAATGAAGAGGGCCGTTACCTTGGCATAAATATTTTGCCAGATGGCCAAATTGCTTCATTGCAGGGTAATTTAAGTTCTGAAGAGAGACTGGCTAATGGTGGGGTTTATTTAGTAAACCCACTAGCTTTAAGGTCCTTGGCGATACTGTCTGGTCACAAGGTTTCTTTAGAGGAGGACATTTTTCCAGCCGCAATGACATTGGGCCAACGATTTTATGGAAAAGAATTTCAAAATACATTTATAGATATTGGTGTGCCAGATGACTATCACCGGGCATCAACTGTACTAGGCTTAGGAAGGGATCTCCGTTGAGCATAATTAATCGCTTGAAATTTAATTTAGAAGCATCCATACAGGCAAAAAAAATATTACTAGAAGATGCCAGTGTTCTCGCGATATTTTCAGATGCTGTTAATGCAGTTGTGAGCAGGTATAAAAAAGGTGGCAGGCTATATATTGCTGGAAACGGAGGCTCGGCAGCCGATGCGCAACACTTGGCTGCAGAATTTGTTAGTAAGCTTGCGCGAGATAGGGCACCACTGCCAGCAGAAGCATTAACAGTTGATACCTCAATTCTGACTGCAATCGGTAATGACTATGGTTATGATCTAATTTTTTCTCGCCAGTTAGAGGGCAAGGCAACTGCTAATGATATTTTTCTAGGCATTACAACGTCAGGAAAGTCGCTAAATATTTTAAGAGCCTTAGAGCAGTGTAGGGCCCTTGGCATACTAAGCATTGTGTTTTGCGGTCACGACGGTGGTCTGGCAAAGGACAATGCAGATTTTGCCGTTGTTGTGCCAGGGTTGACGACAAGCACAATTCAGGAGTTACATATTGTGTTGACTCACACCCTTTGTGAGTGCGTCGAAACCGCTATGTTTGGTGAATAATTTTACTTAGATTAACAAAGGATTTTAAATGAGCTATAACATTTTAGTGACTGGTGGAGCTGGATATCTTGGCTCAACAATGGTTCCTGACCTACTTACTGCAGGCCATAAAGTAACCGTTCTAGATAATTTCATGTTTCAACAGTCAAGCTTAAATCATGTTTGTAACAACCCAAATTTCTCAATTGTTAAGGGTGATATTCGGATTGAGAGTGTAATGGCTCCGTTGTTAAAAAAGGCAGACGTTGTTATTCCGTTGGCAGCATTAGTTGGAGCACCACTTTGTAATCTCGATCCAGTGGGCGCCACTACAATTAATCACGATGCCATTACGTTGATGATTAAGCTTTTATCAAAAGAGCAGATTGTATTGATGCCAACCACTAATAGTGCTTACGGTACTGGTGATGAAAATAATTTCTGCACTGAAGAATCGCCATTGCGGCCAATTTCTCAATATGCAATAGAAAAAGTCGCTATTGAAAAAGAGCTTATGCAGCGAGAAAATGCTATAAGTTTCAGATTGGCTACGGTATTTGGCATGTCGCCAAGAATGCGAATTGATTTGCTGGTCAATGACTTTACATATCGCGCCGTTAACGATCGCTTTGTAGTTTTATTTGAAAGCTTCTTTAAGCGAAACTATGTTCATGTAAGGGATGTCTCGAGGGCATTTCAGCATGCGATTAATAATTTCAATGAAATGCGCGGACAAATTTATAATGTTGGGCTATCTGAGGCTAATGTCTCTAAGAAGGAACTTTGCCAGATCATACAAAGACAGATTCCGGATTTTATATTCATTGATGCGCCTGTAGGAAAAGATCCCGATCAGCGTAATTACATCGTATCTAATGAAAAGATTGAGGCTACAGGATTTAAGACCACCATGTCTCTCGATTTAGGTATTGCGGAATTAATAAAGGGGTATACGATGATTAAAAATAGCCGCTATGGCAATGTGTAAGCTATATGTCTAATTCTATTACTTAATCAGTGAATGGGTTTTTGTAATATCAGCTAAAGAAAGCACAAGAAAAATGATTAAACACATAAAAAAATTATTTATTGAGATTTTTATAAATACTAAAATTGATGAAGAAAAATACTACAAAAAGCTTTTTGTTGAGAACCCAATATGGAATAGCAAGGACCCAAATGAGGATGAGTTGTCTCGATGGACCGTGATTAAGGAGATGGTTGAAGATATAGGTTTAGTTAATGAAATTATTGATGTTGGTTGTGGAAGGGGGTGGTTAGCTAACAAGTTAGCAGATTATGGAAGTGTTACGGGTATAGAGCCAGTTGCTTCAGTTGTTGAGTATGCAAAAGGCTTGTTTCCTAAAATACAGTTCTATCCCATGAAGCCGAATGAGTATATTGAGCATTTTCAAAAGGAATATTCATTGGTTGTTTGTAGTGAAGTATTAGAGCACGTTCATGATAAAGCTGAATTCATTAGATGTTTGAATGAGTTAACTAAAGAGAATGGGCATCTTATTATTACGACCCCTCGTGGTGAATTAAAGAAATTATGGGAAGATAAGTACGGCAAGCCGGCACAACCAATTGAAGAGTGGATCGCTACAAATGATCTTCAAAGCCTTCTAATTAGCAACGGGTTCGAGATAGTATCCTCAAAAAATGCCTTTGCTGAGGATATCTATCAAATATATCTATGCAGAAAAAAGCTATGAAAATAATAGAAAAAATACGATTGAAGGTTAAGCGGACTGCCTATGTAGCAGTGACTAGAGCATTAGCCAGGGCGGCTAAAAATGATTATCTAAGAGGAAAAATACAGTATTTATTAAGAATAATAATCAACTCTATAAGAGGCGATATTAAAAATTATTATCAGAATCGAGCGACTTCAGATTTAGCGCAGTTAATGCATGAAACATTAGCAGGTAGGTGGATTATCAACCAGCATGGTTTTGGCAGAATCATCGGTGAGACAAAGGCTATAAGTTTTATATTCCCTTTTTACAAAAAAGAAAAGGAAATATTAAACGCAATAAAAACCTTAAAAAACCAAATTTTTAATAAACTCTCTCTTGCAGATATTGAGATAATAGTAATTGATGATGGCTCAAAAGACTTGTTAGATGAGCATATAGACCAAGATGTAATATACCTCAGAAGAAATAAATTTGGATACGGAATTAGTAGATCAAGAAATTTAGGTGCAAAAATTGCAAATGGAAGAGTTTTGTGTTTTGTAGATCCAGATTTTGAATTTCCAAATGATTATGTCGAAAATCTATATTCAGAATATTTAAAATATGGCCCAAGAACTGTCATAACTGGATATATTTCGGATTACTTTTATAACGGCTGCCCTGATCCTAGAGTAGCCTTCGGGGCCTGGGAGAATCCTAATAGAAAGACTAAAAGATTCTTGCAGCTTGCCGGGGGTCACATGGCAATATCGCGCGATTTATTTTCTCGAGTCGGTGGATTTGATGAGGATTTAATTTATGGAGAGGTGGAGGATACATTTTATGGATTTCTACTATCTAAGGAGCCAGATGTAGATATAGTCTTTTCAACCAAGGTCAATGTACGACATGTTCCGCATCCTCTTGGTTTAGCCCATCAATCCCCCGAAGAAAGCTTTAGAGTAGCGGCATTTAAAGCACCAGACTTTTATAAAACTTATGTTTTAGATGGAAAAAGATAGAGGCAATTATTTGAAGAAGCTTTTTATAATATTTGATTTTAATAGCTGGGCTGAAGCTAAGTCGTGGAGTTATGTCTCCGGGTACTTGATTATCGAGGAAATGATTCAGGCTGGAGAGGGGAGCTTTGATTTAGTATCAATTCCTTTTGATTACAGCGAAGACCAGGTGTTAAAAGTGATAATGCCATACTTAGATAGTAACAACTACGATCACATAGTAATCTGGCTACCACATTTAAGAATTAGTAAAAAAACAAGCAATAAGATTCTAGAAAAAAAATTAGGCATAACATATTTTGTTACGGAATCACTTGTATATCGAGAAAATGAAATAAGATTACTTCCGCATTTACAATATCGATTGGGCGAATTTTTAGATCACTATATTCAGGAAGGCCTTGTAATTTGTTTCTGCAAGGAAACTAGCGATGAATTAAATAAATTAGGAGTAAATGTATTATTTAAATATGGATACCTTCCTCATAATAAAATTACACCAAGAAATCAAAAAAATCGAGTAGTGTCGTATGCTGCAGTACTCTATAACGATGAAAGAATTGCAATACATGATAATTTAAATAAAATATTAATCGAGAAATTAAATTATTGTAATATTGTAATTAATGATAGTGATGTATTAAAAAGTAAATTTGACATAAAAATCAATGAAATTAAGGCAATTGATAGAAGTTACGCAGATGCACAAGATTTCCATATTAAAAGAGGTAAATTATCATTAGATTTATTGCTAATTAGAAAAGAGATATGGAAAAATTACCTTGAAACTATTTCTAGTTGTGAATTTATTATCAATTTACCAAGTTTTTTTAAGGGATTGCCTGGAAGGGTCTTAGAGGCAATATATACAGGTGTGCCATGCCTTTCAATTAACAGCAATTTGTCCTGCGAACAAAACTCAGAAATTTTTTCTAATGGAATAATGAGTCTATGCAGATTTGAAGATCTTAACGATAAATTTTTAAATGAACTTAGATTTCAACCAAACGAAGAATTTTTAAAAATGAAATTTTTATATAAAGAAGAAGTTAAAAAAGTACTTGGATATTAAATATGAAATCTCTATTGATAATGAATAATAATTCCCGAAATTATGACTCATTAAAATCTATATATAACATTATTGATATATATAATGCAGAAAACTATGAAATTCCAGAAATATCATTGGATGGTTATAGAAAAATTCTGTACGATATTAATACACCGCAAAGTTTATTTAAATTAAATCAATATTTTATTTACAATCTTAAGAAATTTTGTCATATTGATATTCTCCTAAGTGGAGGTTTGGAGCAAGTTTTAATACCACAATATTATGTAAATAAAAACTCTGACAGGGGAAATATTTACTATTACGAAGATAATTTAAATTTTAGAGAAATTATTAGCGATAAAGATTTTGATGGTTCTCAGCATAGATTTGAGCTTACAAATTTTATTCCTAATGAAGTTATTTATAAAATATTATGAGCGTAAATATTTTTTGGCCTTACTATAATAGAAATGGAATTTCTGACCAGCTTTTTATAATAACAGAATTTTTTAAAAACAATAACATAGAATACAAGGTTAGTAGCTCACTGAGTACATGTAGCACTAATTTAATGATTGAAAATTTCGATCAAATGACCACAGATTATGTAGATAAATTTTGTAATAAGCATGATTTGAAAATTGATGTTCTAGTAACTGAGTTTATTACTAAAAAAAGAAATCTTTATTTTTTAAATGATATAAAAGATCCATTGGATTTAAACCAAATATCTAACAACCCTTTTATTAATAGATTTTATTATCTTAATTCTATTTCTAAGCACATTAATTCATTTATATCCATACTCAATATTCCAGATCTCACAAATTATATGGAGTTATTTAATGTAGATTGTGGTTACAGGTTGGATATATCCTTTGTTCGAGATTTGGAACCAAAATATGTATCAAATTATGATTTTTATTTTTCAGGTCAACTAACTAAATATAGGCTCGATATTATTAATGATTTATCAAAGAAATATTCTATATATTATGAAAAGGACTTTATACCTGAGGCTGAGAGAATTATAAATTTGAATAAGTGTAAATTTTCATTAAATATCCCTCAGAGTCCACTCTGGAAATGGAACTCAATCATGAGAATAATTTTTTCAATACGTTGTGGAAAATACATTGTAAATTTAAATGAAAGTCCTGAAACTATTTTTGATGATTATATGATCAATATCAGTAATATGGTAGATGAATCTGAAATTAAAAAGATGGACTATCTGATTAAAACTAATTTATTTTCTAATGATGTTAATAATTATCTTAAAAGTCTTAATAATTCATTTTTCTAATTACTATAATATAATAATCATTTATGATAAATCATTTATCTTGCAAATTTAAAACATTAAATTTAACTTTTTATTATTTTATTTTGACCTTATTTAAAAATAGGATTGCAATAATAAGTCTTGCAAAGCATAATTTTCGAATTCGCTACCTTGGGACAATTGGAGGATTGCTATGGGGGGTACTATTGCCTATTGCAACAGTCTTTACATATTGGGCGGTATTTTCGCTTGGATTTAAAGCCACTGGGCCGAATGGCATGCCTTTTGATATATATTTTATCGTTGCCTACTTACCCTGGAGCTTTCTAACGGAGGTTCTCTCAGCCTCTTCAATTGTAGTAATCAATAATCCACATCTAGTTAAAAAAATGGTATTTCCTACAGAGGTTTTACCTGTTGTTGAAATCATTTCTGCAACATTTAACCATTTAATTTTATTTTCCATTACTATTGCATTATTAGTTTTTCATGGTACTACATTTGGGCTTGGATTTTTTCAGATATTTTATTCATATTTATGCTTGGTTACATTAGCACTTGGTTTGAGTTGGCTTTTAGCTGCTGCAAATATTTTTTATAGAGATATCGGTCAAATTCTTTCGGTAGTATTGAACTTTTGGTTTTGGGCAACCCCTATTGCATGGAGTATTGAAATAGTCCCAATTCGTTATCAATGGGTTATGGATTTGAATCCAGCATTTCACATAATAAATGGCTATAGAGATGCCCTTCTTTATGATACGAGCCTTTGGACTAATATGCTGTCCTTAATATTTTTTTGGATATTTACCACAGTAATTTTTATTCTTGGTGGTTATGTTTTTAGGAAGTTAAAACCAGAATTTGCGGATGTTTTGTGAGATTGTATGAGTAAGTACGCGATATTAGCATCAAAATTAACAAAAAAATTTCGCCTATTTTCAAATAGAGGCGACAGATTTAAAGAGGTTTTTCACCCATTTGCAAAGCGTTACCATAAAGAATTTATTGCCTTAGACTCAATTGACTTAAAGGTTTTAAAAGGACAAACCTTGGGGATATTGGGAAAAAATGGCTCTGGAAAATCTACACTTTTACAAATAATTTCTGGCGTGCTTGGGTATTCAAGTGGAGCTTTAGAGGTAAATGGTCGAATTTCAGCATTGCTTGAGCTTGGCTCAGGATTCAATCCGGAGTATACCGGTAGAGAAAATGTAGTATTTCAAGCTCAAATGACGGGGATGTCAAATGAGGAAATAGCACTTAAGATGCCTGAAATTGAAGCATTTGCAGATATAGGAGATTTTTTTGACCAACCCGTAAAAATTTATTCAACTGGCATGTTTGTTAGGGTTGCTTTTTCAATTGCCACAAGTGTAGATCCTGACATTTTAATTGTAGATGAAGCCCTTGCTGTCGGAGACGCATCATTTCAGGAGAAATGCTTTAGAAGATTGAGGCGATTTAAAGATTTAGGAAAAACAATAGTTTTTGTATCGCATAGCCCAGATTCAATTACAGCTCTTTGTGATTATGCACTCATCTTGCATGAGCATAAAATATACGCTGAAGGAGAGCCGCGTGATATTGTAGATAAATATCTGAAACTAATTTTATCTGGCAATTTAGATTATCAAAATGCCCATAACTCTATAATTAGTAATGATTCAATTGATGCATTACATCATAGGGAAAACGACTTTTTTGATTTAAAAAATGCAACAGATAAATGCAGGACAAGAGGTGGATACAATCCAAATGAAATGGTTATTTCAAATGGTGGGGCAGAAGTCATTGACTTTTATCTAAAATCACACAAAGATGAATCTGTTTCTGTTGATCACGAGATTGAGCTATATATTAAAGTTCGATATTCAAAAAATATTGACAATCCAGTAATTGGCTTTGAAATTAAAAGCTTAAATGGCATTAAGATTTTTGCAACAAATACATTCTTATCCAATGATAAGCTGAATAAGGCTAAAGCTGGAGATATTAAAATTTACTCCTATATTTTTAAAGCCCCATTAAATTATGGGGATTATTTTTTTGACATAGGTGTAGCGGAGAATGATGGTACTGAGGGTGGTAAACTTTACCAACTAAGAAAGTCCCTAATTCACTTGGCATTAGATTCTTATAAGCATTGCCGATTTAATGGACTAATAAATCTATCGCCCATCGTTTCTGAGTGTGAATAATGCGCCTCGTGATTTTTTACTATAAAATTTTGAGAAAATTACGTGAATATTCAGCATAAGTATTTGGTTAACAGTCTTCTTACAAAGACTTCATACTTTGGTTCGATGCTTGCAGCAAAGCAAGGTTCTTATACTAGGCATAAATACTTCCTTCCAACTGCACAATATATTGTAGATAAATTCGATGGCCCAATACGGGTTCTTGAAATTGGTTCATGGGCAGGAGCCTCTGCAGTTAGCTGGGTAAAGGCTTTTGTTGAATTGGGATGTGATGTCCAGGTTGATTGCGTTGATCATTGGCTCCCGTATTTAGATCTAGAGCAGGATGCCGGAGGGCATTACAAAAAAATGAACAGCTCCGCCTTAAGCGGAGATATATATAGATTGTTTATCCACAATATTGAATCAGAGGGAATTCAGAATCACATAAAAATATTCCGTGATTCCTCTGAAAAAATTCTTCCAGAGCTTTCTTTAAGCTCCTATAACTTAATTTATATTGATGGCAGCCATAGTTATAAAAATGTTCTTTCAGATATAAAAAATGCAAAAAAATTAATTCTCCCGGGAGGAGTTATTTGTGGAGATGACCTCGAGCTACAAGCAGGTGAGATTAATCAAGATATTTTGACTAATACAGTTTTAGATGAAGCAGATATAGCTATGCATCAAGATTTGTGTTATCACCCTGGTGTTACTTTGGCGGTAGATGGTGAGTTTGGTCCAGTCCAATCATGGGAAGGATATTGGGGTGCCGTATGGAACGGGCAAGAAAAAGAAGATTTAAAACTTTGCTTAGACGAATTAAAGGTTCCAGTACATCTAAATTTTATTGATGGTGATTATAAGATTTTGAGTGAATCAAATGATGTAGGGGATATTTTGAGGAATACATTTTATCTTCAGGGCGATGAGGTAATACTTATGCATCAAAACGTTTGTGGATTTAATATAATTTTTTATAAAAATATTTACTATGCAGCTCCTCAAGATTTGGGGGAAATTAATTTTCACAATGTTCCAACACATCAGCTGCCTTTGATATTGTTCGATGAAGAGTTTGGAGAGTTAATCAAAAAAATTATTAAATCTACGATGTCGAGTTACCTGCATCATCTCTAAAAAAGTCATAATTAAGCAAGTGCTCAATAATAGAATAAACCTATGCATGTAATTTCATTGTTAGCGCCAACAAGAGGAAGAAAGTCTTCCTTAGAGAGGTTTGTGACTTCTGTTGTAGCGTTAGCTGATAGCCCTGAAGCGTTAGAAATAATTTTATATATTGACGATGATGACGAAGAGTCGGCATCAATAAAGTTTGAGTTTATTAAGTGCATAAAAATTATTGGCCCAAGAAATACGATGGGCTTTTACAACACAAGTTGTTATCGAAAGTCTAGTGGAGAAATCATTATTCTAGTTAACGATGACATAGTTGTTCGTACCCAAGGATGGGATACTAGGATACGAAAAATGCATGAAGGTTTCCCTGACAAAATTTATCTATCTTACCCCAATGACCTCAATAAAGGGAGGGCCTTATCAGCATTTCCGATTCTATCAAGATTAGTTTGTGAAGTGCTTTGCAATCCATTTCCGATTGAATATAAAGGGTCATTTATTGACACTCATTTGTTTGATATATTTGAAAGGATGCGATTTTTAAAGAAAGATAGAATTGCGTACTTATCGGACGTTGTATTCGAGCACATGCATTTCAGCCTAAATAAGTCAACATTTGATGCAACCTACAAGGATAGGGGAAGATTTGATGATGATGAAATTTTCTTTTCATATAGAGAAGTAAGAAAAAGTACAGCCAATCATTTAATTAATTTAGCAAATGGAATTAATCAATTGCCATTAAAACTATCGGAACCTTCACCAATAGAGAGCCCCTCGAATATATTAAAAGCACTACATTTTTACTCAACATTATTTTTAATGGATGAGTTATATCCATTAAAAAATAGAATTTATAATTTTCTATATTACTTAGCTAGATGGACATTTAAATATTATACAAAGGATAATTTAAATAAAGCTAGATAAAAATATTAAAAATTTTATTAAATTATTTTCCAGCAATATCAATTGTTAATTTACAGTGATTTTGTGAAAAATCTGGAGCACCTTCTATCAACAACCTAGAATTACTTAGGGAAATACCCTTTGATTTAGCCGCTGCAGAAATTAGTGAGCTTATGTCAAACCAATAACTGCCGGTAGTGCGACCAAATTCATCGATTACAAAATACTCTGAAACTGGAGTGTCGGGAATGGGTCTTGTATTTATTATGCATATATCTCCATCTAAAGGCATGCTGTTAGATGCTAATTTATTTTGAATTGTTGAGTACTCTATTTTGTTTGGGTAAACAAAATTATAATATAGTCGTATAGACACAGTTAACCCAGACAATACTACCAAGATAATACAAAGGCTTCGAAATAAATTTAAAATTTTAGGGGAATCAATTTCAGACTCAATTTTACTCAATAGAAAAAGTAGGTAGAAAAGTATTAGCCATTGGTAGGCAATCATAGTCCTAAATAATAATTTTAATCCATCATTAATTTGAGTAAATATAATAATATTAGATGCCAAGGTAAATAGACAAAATATCCCAAGAACTTTTACTAATTCAAGGAAGTTTCCAAAAAAATATTTTTTATGCTTATTGCCATTACATTTTTTTAAAATAATACCAATTTGTATCATTATGAAAAAAAGTATTACTGGGTATGCAGCAGCTTTTCCGGACCCATAAAACCATAGTGAGAAGGCTCTTATTGTCCTTTCATAAAATAGTCCAATAGTTTGCCATCCTATATTGGCATTTATGCCAATCGACCTTTCACTAGAAAATATTGAATCAAGCGAGATTCCTGAAGATCGAAGAATTGGAACATCAATAATGTAATGAATGGATATGTACAAAAGAATGCTTATCAAATATATTAAAACCCCGATAAATATATTTTTAATATAGTCTAATGTTTTTTGCCGTGAGTTTGAAATTAAATTGAGAAAAATTAAGGCTAGAAAACATTCGGTTACTGACTGATAAAGCAGGGCGGAGCTGGTCAATAAAAAGAGTGAAAGAGTGAGAAATAGTGAGGTACTGAATAATTTTCCCTCATTAATAGATTTAATAAACCTTAGATAGAAGAAAAAAGAAAAAATAACTAAAGGAAAGGAAAGCGTGTAGGGAAATGTATGGCTTGTGTAGACAAACTGCTGAATCCCTGGCAGGCAGAAACACAGAATTGAGATGGCTGCTGAACTCTTGCGACTATAGTTTATCTTAATGAATAATCTATAAAGGAAATATGCAGATATTCCCAAGGTTATTATACCTATAAATTTTACGTGCCATGCCGTTTCTACGCCATGCATTAAGAATGGAATTGTATAGAAGTATATTAGAGCATATAGCGATCTTCCTGCAATCAGAACATTAATAAATGGCTGATAGATTCCAGGCTTACCTACTGAAAGATATGCATTTATGAACTGAAATGAATCGTGATATTCGTATGTATTGGTAACAACAGGGGAGTATATTAGAATTAAACTGAATACGAATAATAATAATATATAAAAATTCCTTTTATAAGCACTCATATTTTTCATTAAAATTCTGTAAAATTTAAATTTCTATTATATGCCATGTGTATTTTTTCAAAATTTTTTATTAGGGCCTCATGTCTAACAAAATAGATGTATCACTGGTCGTTCCTGTTTTTAAAGAGGAGTTAAGTATTAGGCCGTTTTTGCAAAGGGTTGAATCAACCTTTCATCGAATGAATTTAACTTATGAAATTATTTTTGCATTAGACCCTTCTCCTGATAAAACGGAAGAAATTATTCTTGAGGAAATTAATCGCAATAGAAATATCAAATTACTGGTTTTTTCAAGAAGATTTGGGCAGCCCTCAGCTACGATGGCGGGTATCCTTACTTGCTCAGGAAATACTTGCGTAGTGATAGACGTTGATTTGCAAGATCAGCCTGAACTTATTGAGTGTCTGTACTCAAAGCTAATGGATGGCTATGAAGTAGTTTATGCAAAGCGCCGCTCTCGCCAAGGTGAAACGTTGATTAAGCGTTTTATTTCTCATTGTGGATACTCATTGATTAATAAGCTTAGCGATGTACAAATTCCACGTAATACTGGAGACTTCCGCATCATGACTCGTCGCGTTATTGAGGAGCTGAGAAATTTGAACGAGAGCCATGGTTTTTTACGTGGCCTAGTTGCTTATGTTGGTTTCAGTCAAGCTTTTATTGAGTATGACCGTGACGAACGCTATGCAGGTTCTGGTAACTACAATCGATTGACGGGCTCATTGAGGATTGGGTTAAATGGCTTAATTAGTTTTAGCTCAAAGCCGCTGTTTATGATGTCCATTATCGGATTCATTATTGCGGGGCTTAGTTTCTTACTGGGAGCCTGGTATGTGGCTCAAAAAATAATTGGATTTGAGTTATCGCCAGGGCTCTCTACAACGGTATTGCTTGTAAGTTTTTTTGCTGGTGTGCAGTTATTGGGGCTTGGTCTTATTGGGGAATATGTTGGACGTATCTACGATGAAGTTAAGCGTAGACCAATGTATATAGTCGATCGTAAGATTAACTTTGAGGAATCACTGTGATTTTGCCTTTTGAGTTACATAAGCCTAGGAAATTAATTTCATGAGTTGCTATATTGTTACCGGAGCAGCCGGCTTTATAGGAAGTACCTTGGTAGATCGACTTTTAAAAGATGGTCATCAGGTTGTTGGCGTGGATAATTTCTCTACAGGCCAGCGTCGATTCTTAGATAGCGCTTTGATGGACTCAAATTTCAGGCTTATCCAAATGGATATTTTGAATCTTGATGCACTAAAATCCGCCTTTTCAGGCGGTGGTGCTGTTTTTCATTTGGCCGCTAATGCTGATGTTCGTTTTGGCACTGATCACCCTCGACGTGATCTTGAGCAAAATACTATTGCCACTTACAACGTTCTTGAGGCTATGCGGGCAAACGGTATTAAGGAGATAGCGTTTTCATCTACTGGGTCTGTATATGGTGAAGCCTCACTCGTGCCAACCCCTGAAGATGGGCCTTTCCCCATACAGACTTCATTGTATGGAGCATCAAAGGCCGCCGGAGAGGGATTGATCTCGGCTTACTGTGAGGGGTTTGGTTTTCGAGCCTGCATCTTTAGATTTGTATCAATCCTTGGCGAGCGTTATACGCATGGTCATGTTTTCGATTTTTATCAAAAACTAAAAGTCGATCCTACTTCTTTACCGGTACTCGGCAATGGTAGGCAGCGCAAGTCCTATCTTTATGTGCAAGATTGCATTGATGCTATCTTGCTTGCGATGTCAAAGGCTCCAGATAAAGTGAATATTTTTAATCTTGGAGTTGATGGGTACTGTGAGGTCAATGATTCAATTGGATGGATCTGCGAGGAGCTTGATCTAACTCCATCAATTAAATATTCAGGCGGAGATAGAGGTTGGATCGGGGATAACCCTTTTATCTTTTTAGATATTAAGCGTATCCAATCTTTGGGCTGGGCGCCAAAGCTTTCTATTCAGGAGGGTGTGATCAAGACAGTTCAATACCTTCGCCAAAATGAGTGGGTATTTGAGGCTAGGGAAGTCTGATGAAAATCTGCGTTCAAGGACTCTGGCATCTAGGATCAGTGACTTCTGCATGCTTGGCATCTGTGGGTCATGAGGTCTCTGGACTTGATTCAGATCCGATGACCGTTTTTAATTTATCTCAAGGTAAGGCCCCATTATTTGAGCCTGGTTTAGATGATTTGTTGGAATTAGGTTTATCGAAATCTAAATTGAGATTTTATACTGATCCATCGCAGGCCGCATTAGATGCCGAAGTTCTCTGGGTGACATTTGATACGCCTGTGAATGAAGATGATGAGGCCGATATTAATTTTGTGCAAACTCAGGTAGTAGAGGTTTTACCGTTCCTTGCAAATAATGCAATAGTTTTAGTTTCATCGCAAATGCCTGTTGGCTCAATTAAAAAATTGGAAGCATTTGCTAAAAAAACCTTCCCAGATAAACATCTTAGTTTCGCATGCTCCCCTGAGAACTTACGTTTAGGCAAAGCCTTGGATGTATTTTTGAGACCGGATAGGATAGTGGTTGGAGTACGCACTAAGTCTAATCAAAGGACTCTTCAGCAGATGCTATTGCCAATTACTGACAAGCTTGAATGGATGTCAGTGGAGTCTGCAGAAATGACCAAGCATGCAATCAATGCATTTTTAGCAATCTCAGTAACTTTTGCTAACGAGATTGCTTCAATATGTGAGCTGGTTGGGGCTGATGCGAAAGAGGTGGAGCGCGGACTTAAAACGGAGTCTCGGATTGGGTCAAAGGCTTATGTAGCTCCTGGCGGCCCATTTGCTGGAGGCACTCTAGCTCGCGATATTACTTTTTTAGGGAATGAAAGTAAGGCGCATGAACTAGCAACCCCTTTGTTGTCTTCTGTCAGACTCAGCAATGATGAGCACAAGAACTGGACTCGCAGAAACCTACTGAAGTATTTTGGGCATCTTAGCGGGGTGGCAGTTGCTATTTGGGGTCTAACTTATAAGCCCGGAACGGATACGCTTCGTCGATCACTTGCTGTTGAATTATGTGATTGGTTGATTGAGCAAGGAGCAAGCATTAAGATTTACGATCCCGCAGTTAGGAATATGCCTGAACGTTGGAATGGCAAGGTTATTTGCTGTTCTGATGCAATGCAAGCCGTTGAAGGGGTAGATGCTTTGGTGGTTGGTACTGAGTGGCCGGAGTTTAAGAAAATAGCTCAGGATTTTAATATAGCAGGAAATGTTGGTTTGTTTGTTATAGATGCCAATCGTCATTTACTTGCTTCTAGGTCTAAATTTATAGAGGCTGGTTATAAATATATTGCAGTTGGAACATCTGTGGTGGATGTAGCGTAAGGATGGATAAAGTTTTATTAGGAAAGGTAGCTATAGTTACTGGGGCCAACCAAGGATTAGGGTTACAAATTGCCCAAAAGTATGCATCTTCTGGGGCTAATCTTATGTTGTGCGCGCGGAATGCAAATCTTTTAGAGTCCGCGACGCATGAAGTAGCTAAGTTAGCCAGGCCGGGGCAAAAGATTATTTCTCAGGTTGCTGATATTTCTAGGGAGTCGGATGTAAACAAGCTAGTGGCTGAAACTATTGCCCAGCTTGGAGGGTGCCATATTCTTGTGAATAATGCTGGTATATATGGGCCAAAGGGCGAGATTGAATCTATTGATTGGGTTGACTGGATTCGAGCAATCGAAATTAACATTTTTGGTTCTGTATTGATGAGTCGTGCCGTCTTGCCACACTTTAAAATGCAGCGTTACGGAAAAATAATTCAACTTTCAGGCGGAGGAGCAACCACTCCAATGCCTCGCCTGAGTGCATATGCAGTTTCCAAAGCGGCTATTGTTCGTTATGCTGAAACCTTGGCCGAGGAAGTCCGCGGAAGCGGTATTGATGTTAATGCGATTGCTCCTGGCGCCTTAAATACACGAATGTTGGAAGAAATTCTAGCTGCTGGCCCAGATAAGGTGGGCAAAGATTTTTATGAGCGCTCGTTGCGACAAAAGGAAATAGGGGGTGCAGGCCTAAATAAAGGGGCTGATCTTGCACTTTTTTTAGCCTCCTCGGAAAGTGACGGCATCACTGCAAAACTAATTAGTGCTGTATGGGATAACTGGCAAGAGTGGCCCAAGCATCTCGCTGAACTATCTGCAAGCGATGCATATACTCTGCGGCGTATTTCTGGACGTGATCGCAGTATGGAATGGGGTGATTTATGAATGCAGTTCAGAGCGGAATAAAACCCAAGGAGCCTGAGGTATTAGGTGTGGGTATTATTGGTTGTGGGCTGATAGGCCAAAAAAGGGCCTCTAATTTAGGTTCCGGCGGTCGTTTAGTGGCATGCGCTGATATTAATCAACTCCGCGCAGAGCAATTGGCTCAGCGTTTTGGAGTAATAGCACTTCAATGCTGGCAAGAGCTCTTGGCACTTCCGAGAATAGACATTGTAATTATCGCTACCTTGCATGATTCACTGGCTGAAATTACATTGGCCGCCATTGCCGCTGGTAAACATGTTTTAGTTGAGAAGCCAGCAGCACGTTCAGTAGATGAATTAGTGCCTGTAATTGCCGCAGCTAAAAAATCTAATATTAAAGTTCATGTCGGATTTAACCACCGCTATCACCGCAGCTTGCAAAAGGCTAAGGAAATTGTTGATTCAGGTGTATTAGGTGACTTGATGTTCATTCGCGCTCGTTATGGTCATGGAGCTAGAGTTGGCTATGACAAAGAGTGGCGCGCTGATCCTAAGCTCTCTGGAGGCGGGGAGCTTATCGATCAAGGCCCCCATCTAATTGATCTCTCACGTTGGTTCTTAGGTGATTTTTCTGACGTTCAAGGGTTTGCACATACTTACTATTGGGATATGCCAGTTGACGATAATGGTTTTATGCTTTTAAAAACCCCAAAGAAACAAGCGGCTTTCCTACATGCATCCTGTACGGAATGGAAAAATCTATTTTCTATGGAGATTTATGGCAAAGAAGGCAAGTTAAATTTATCGGGTTTGGGTGGGAGTTATGGCTTAGAAAAGCTAACCTATTACAAGATGCTTCCTCAAATGGGTCCACCGGAAACAACTTCCTGGGAGTACCCAATGGCTGATGACTCATGGGCTGTAGAGATGACAGAATTCTATGAAGATATTAAGTTGGATCGTCAGCCTGCGGCAGGCCTTAATGATGCCTATCAATCATTAAAAATCATTGATCAAATTTACAAGGACTCTGGTTATGATCATAGCGCGTAGCCCACTTCGAATTACTCTAGGCGGTGGCGGAACAGATTTAGCGTCTTATTACGAGGATCATGAAGGTTTTTTGATTGCAGCGGCTATTGATAAATATGTCTATGTCACTGTGATGCGTCCTTTTACGGAAGGAATTTATCTCAAGTACTCGCAATTGGAGCAGGTAGAAAAAGTTGAACAAGTACAGCATCCCATTATTCGAGAGGTATTGGATTTAATGAGTCTTCGCACGCCCCAAGTCGAAATTACAACATTAGCAGATATTCCTGCGGGAACTGGGCTAGGATCTTCTGGAAGTTTTACTACCGCCTTACTAAAGGCGTTATACACACATCGTAAACGCCATATTCATCAAGAAGAATTGGCGGAACTTGCCTGCCACATTGAGATTGATCGATTGGGCGAGCCTATTGGCAAACAAGATCAATATATTGCTGCCATAGGGGGATTAACTTGCTTTACCTTTCAAAGAGATGGAAAAGTCGCCGCCATTCCTTTGAAGATCAACATGAGAACGATGTTTGATTTAGAGGATAATTTGCTGCTCTTTTTTACAGGATTTTCTAGAAGCGCTAGTGGTATTTTGAAGGACCAAAAGTTGAAGTCACAGCAAAATGATGCTGACATGATTTCCAATTTGCATTATGTAAAGGATCTAGGCCTTCGTAGTAAATCAGCGCTGGAGTGTGGAGATACAAATTTGTTTGGTGAATTAATGCACGAGCATTGGGAGCATAAAAAACGTCGTTCAGGTGGGATGAGTAATCTGCAAATAAACGAGTGGTATGAGTTAGCAATGAATAATGGCGCTATCGGCGGTAAGTTAGTTGGCGCTGGCGGCGGTGGTTTTTTGATGTTTATGGCAAAAGATCGCAACCAATTGCGTCAGGTGATGACTGACGCCGGTCTTGAAGAAGTGCGCTTTAAATTTGATTTTGAAGGCGCCAAAGTAATGATGTCCTCCTAATGCTGCCAGTTGCTATTCTAGCTGGGGGTTTGGCTACGCGACTGCGCCCCATTACCCAAACCATTCCCAAAGCCCTAATTGAGCTTGCTGGGAAATCTTTTATTGAACATCAGCTTGATTATCTTCGTGCTCAGGGCATTACTTCTGTCATTTTATGTATTGGTTATTTGGGAGAGATGATCCAGGAGATTGTGAAAGATGGATCACGCTGGGGGATTAATGTTCAATATTCACTTGATGGGCCTGAATTACTTGGTACTGGAGGAGCGCTAAAACAGGCGCTGCCGATGCTTGGAGAGCAATTTTTTGTTTTGTATGGCGACTCTTATCTTCCAATTGATTTTGCACAGGTGCAAACCGCTTTTATTGATAGTGGTCAGCACGGCTTGATGACAATTTTGAGAAACCAGAATCTTTGGGATCGTAGTAATGTTCAGTTTGAAAACGGGCAACTTATTGAGTATAACAAGGAAAAAATCACCTCCTTGATGCACTACATTGATTACGGACTTGGTGTCTTAGAGGCTAGCGCGCTAAATGGCTATCCTTCTGGGCTCCCCCTAGACCTTTCTAGAGTTTATAATGAATTGTCATTGCAGAAACAGCTTGCTGGCTATGAGGTCTTTGAGCGATTTTACGAGATCGGCTCACACCAAGGTATTGCAGATACCGAAAAATATTTATTGCAAAAGGTCACAAAGGAAAGCTTATGAGTTATGCCCAACAACACTTAAATGAATCAATCGAAATTATTCGAAAAATAGATGTGACTGCGATTGAGAAAATGGCTGATTTGTTGGCCCAGGTTAAAACTGATGGCGGAAGAATTTTCTTTTTAGGTGTTGGCGGTAGCGCTGGAAATTGTTCTCATGCGGTTAATGACTTTCGTAAAATCGTTGGCATTGAGTCTTATGCCCCAACTGATAATGTGTCTGAATTAACGGCTCGCACTAATGATGAAGGTTGGGCATCTGTATTTGTAGAGTGGTTAAAAGTTAGCAAGCTTACGGCAAAAGATATGCTGTTTATTTTTTCAGTTGGTGGCGGAAATTTAGAAAATAATATCAGCCCGAATTTAGTAGAGGCGCTTAAGCTCGCAAAAACTATAGGCTCCAAAGTAATTGGTGTTGTGGGTCGCGATGGTGGTTATACCGCTCATGTTGCAGATGCTTGCGTCATTATCCCAACGGTAAATTCAGATAATGTGACGCCCCACTCTGAAGCATTTCAGGGGGTGGTTTGGCATCTTTTGGTCTCGCATCCGAAGTTAAAGGTGAATCAAACCAAGTGGGAATCTACTGTTAAATAAATCGGTAAAAAATTCTAATGAAGCGAGCAGTATTTTTGGATAGGGATGGTGTAATTAATCGAGCGATTGTGCGCGATGGAATGCCGTATCCGCCAACCAATTTGGGTGAGCTCGAAATCCTGCCTGGGGTGAGTGAGGCGCTTAAAAAATTGCATGCAGCCGATTATCTTTTGATTGTGGTTACGAATCAACCAGATGTGGTGCGTGGGGTTGCCAGAAAAACAGATATTGAGCAAATGAATTCTCAATTGTTACTTCAATTGCCTTTGGATGATATTAAGACTTGTTATCACGATAGCAGTGATGGTTGCCACTGTCGTAAGCCCCTGCCTGGAGCGCTGCTTGAGGCGGCTAAAGAGTATGATATTGATTTATCAAAAAGTTTTATGGTTGGCGATCGTTGGCGAGACATTGAGGCAGGGCAACGCGCAGGCTGTAAGACTTTTTTCGTGAACTACCGTTACGCCGAGCAACAGCCTGGGATGCCTGATTTTATAGTTTCATCGTTATTGGAAGCGCAAAAAATTATTACTGGAGATTTTTAAATGAAAAAAGTAGAAGAATTAAAAGTTAAAATCTTTGCTGATGGCGCTGACAAAGCAGGAATGCTTGAAATGCACTCTAAACCTTTCATTAAAGGCTTAACCACCAATCCAACTTTAATGAAAAAAGCTGGCATTACTGACTATCGTGCATTTTGCAAAGATATCCTAACTGTTATTCAAGATAAGCCCTTGTCTTTTGAAGTTTTTTCTGATGATTTCTCTGAAATGGAGCGTCAAGCCTTAGAAATTGCCAGTTGGGGCGAAAATGTCTATGTCAAGATTCCAGTAACCAATACTAAGCAAGAAACTTGCTATTCTCTAGTTAAGAAATTGGCCTCTCAAAAAGTCAAGCTTAATGTAACTGCACTTATGACGCTTGATCAAGTGAGTAATGTCGTTGCATCACTAGACCCTAATGTGCCTAGCTATGTTTCAGTGTTTGCAGGGCGGGTGGCTGATACTGGACATGATCCATTGCCCATGATGGCAAAAGCTGTGGACATATTAAAGACTGCCCCAGCCTCTGAGCTTATTTGGGCCAGCCCAAGAGAATTGCTAAATATCTTCCAAGCCGATAATGTCGGCTGCCATATCATTACCGTTACGAATGATATCCTTAAAAAACTTTCTCTAGTTGGCTATGATCTGGATCAATATTCTTTGGATACTGTAAAGATGTTTTACAAGGATGCTGTTGACGCAGGTTTTAAGCTCTAATTCGATAGACCAATAGTATTAAAGGGGCTTAATTACCCCTTTTTTATAAGTGCTGTGTTGATTAAATAGTCGTAGTATTTTCTAGATATCGCATTACAGTATCTGTTTTTGACCAGCGCCCCTTATTCATGATCATAGGCATGCTAGCCCCTGACTTGAGAGGATCTTGAGCGGCTCCAACTCGCATTGAGTGACCACTAATAAAGTTAACGATTTCTTTTGGCAGTCCTGCATCTCTTGCTAATCGTTTATAAATTCGATTAATTTGACTAGACCTTAAATCTTCGGTGATGTCAATTGCGTTATTAATTCCTCTAAATAAATATCCGTCAGTTAACTTGGCCATTTCTATCCAATTAGTAATTGCTTCGGCAGACCTTAGGCTAGGGAATATCCATCTACCCTGTAATTCTTGATCTGTTTTACTCTTGCGAAGTCGAATTTTCATTTTGCCTTCAAATGATTCGTAGTGAATGTCTTCAATCTTTAAGTAGACTAATTCACTTCTTCGACACATGCTGTCATATGCAAGCAGTAATAATGCACGATCACGAATCCCCCTTAAGTTATCTGCAGTCGCCGCAAGCATTTTTTCTAAAATGGGAGTTGTTATTTCGAAGGCTTGTTGGCTATATCTGCCCAAAGTTCGATGCATTCTTCGCAGTTCTATTTTGACCGCAGGTGATTGGGTTGGGTCGTTAAGCATGCTCAGCCTGTGAATGCTTGATATTGCCGCTATCATAATTCTGATGCTTGATGACTTAAGTCCACTTTTAGTAAGTAAGGAGACATAACGAGCCACATCTTGAGAGTCAGCTGGAAGTGGGCAGGTATCATAATTTTCACAAAATTGAATAAATCGCTCGAAGTTAGCTCTATAAGACCTAATAGTTGATGTAGCATAAGCACCATCAATAGCAGACATGGTTTGGATTAATAGCTCTTTTGCTGTAGTGTTCATAACAATATTAACTTTCATAAATGACACTAATGGTGTCACACAAGATATTATTAATGTCAATTATTACTTCAGATCAAGTGCGCGCCGGAAAGGCGCTTTTACGCTGGTCGGGTGAGGATTTGGCGCGAAAGTCAGGTGTAAGTCTATCCTCCATAAGGAGGGTTGAATCGGCCCAATGCATACCCGAAGATCAAAATCTAAAAACCTTGTTGGCCATTAAATCTGCGCTCGAATTGGGTGGCGTTGAGTTTATTGGTACTCCTGATGACTGCCCGGGTGTTCGATTGATAAAACCCGTCAAAAGCTAAATGGCTACGGCGCCCAAATCCCGAAGATCTGGTGGCCCTCAAACACCTGAGGATAGATTGGCTGCTTCTAGAAATTCTTTGAAGACTGGGGTTTACTCAAGGCAAGAGGTTTTACCTAGCGAAGATTTACAGGAGTTTTTAGAGTTCGAGCAATATTTCATAGAAGATTTTGCGCCGCAAGGTGTAACTGAGTCTGCATTGGTTGATGATTTAACAGTGCTGGCTTGGAAAAAATTGAGACTAGAGCGTTTGGAGTATCGCCAGCGACGAGATAAACTTAACGAGCCACTTGATTATTTTGAAAGTGAGCATCTAAGCTTAAAAATTCCTGCTGGAGGTCAAAAGTACTTTGATGATCCCACTCTCGTTGCGGAATGCGATTTAGATATTGCCTTGGAGCACCTTAAGTTTTCTAAGTGGTTAAAGAATGCTAAATATACACTCGCCGACCTTGAGTCAATTCATGAAGATTCATTGACTGCTTTTCTTAAAATTAAGCGTGAGATGGAAGATTTGGGTGTTTCATTAACAACTGCCAAAAGTATGGTGGACTGTAAGTACAGCAATTCATCAGACACTAGCCCATTGCAAGATATGACTAATGAGGTCATCTCACAGTCGGAGTCCATTATCTGGGCAGTTGAGCAATATGATCAAATTATGTTGGCTAAGCAACGAATCCGAGATAAGCGTCTTACCAGTGAATTGCGGTTTGATAAGAGCCGGCGAGTCAATGATGATCTCGATCGCTTTTTCTTCAGAACGTTGAGCGAGCTGCGCAAGCAACAAGAGTGGCGTTATCGCCGTGATGCTATCGTGATGGCACAAGAAGTGCCGCCCATCCTTGAGGGTAAAAAGTTTAAATAAGCATTTTGCAAAACGGACTCATTCTCATTTAGGGTGATTGAGAGGGCTTTTAAAAAGCCCTACTTTGGTCTACTTTAGAAACCAAAGTTCATTCATATTTTGATAAATATTGCTTGTTTTCCAAAGCCAAAAGAGGGTAGTTAATGAAAGGGTAAGAGTGCTAATACCCCCTGTAAAACTGTTAGTATTAGGATATAAAAAGCTCATAAATTAAGATGACTTTCAAAATCGACGCAATAGTAATCGGAGCTGGAGCTGTTGGCTTAGCTCTCGCAAGAAATTTAGCCTCAGCAGGACTTGAAACTATTGTTTTAGAGTCTGACCTCACCTTCGGGCAGGGTACAAGTTCTAGAAATAGTGAAGTCATTCATGGAGGCCTTTACTATGCCCAGGGTTCCCTAAAAGCTCGGTTGTGCGTCGATGGAAGAGCAATGCTTTATGAGTACTGCGATCAAAGACATATCCCTTGCCGAAAAATTGGCAAATGGATTGTGGCTAGCTCAGTGGATCAGTTAGAAAAACTGGAGAAGATTTATCTTCAAGCTCAGACTAACGGTTGTTCAGAGGTGCATTATTTAACTGAACAAGAAATCAAGTCAAAAGAGCCGCAACTCAAATGTCTCACAGCGCTATGCTCTCCAGAGACGGGAATAATTGATTCACATTCGTTGATGATGGCACTTTTGGCTGATTTTGAAAATGCTGGCGGTCAAATTATTTTTAAAGCCCCAGTTATGAGTGCAAAAACAATTAATGGCCAGATTTACATAACTGTTGGTGGTAGTGAACCTTCTATCCTTGAAACTCAATATTTAATTAATAGCGCTGGATTGCAAGCAGTACCTTTACTTTCTAGATTTGAAGGATTTCCAGCAGAATGTATTCCGCAGTATTGCTATGCCAAGGGAAATTACTTCTCACTGGAGGGTAAAAGTCCTTTTAGTCGCTTAATTTATCCCATTCCAGAATCTGCTGGATTAGGAATTCACTTTACGCTCGATTTAAATGGTGCTGGTAAATTCGGTCCTGATGTAGAGTGGATTGAGAATGAAAATTACGTCGTTACTTCCACTAGAAAAATGCTTTTTTATGAAGCGATAAAGTCCTATTGGCCTGGTATTACCTTGGACCGATTGCAGCCAGCCTACGCAGGTATCCGGCCAAAGTTGGGAACCAAAGAGAATCTTTATCCAGACTTTTTAATTCAAACTGAAAAAGACCATCAGATAAGAGGGTTAGTTAATCTTTTGGGGATTGAGTCCCCGGGCTTGACTTCTTGTTTGAGTATTGCAGATTATGTAATGAAGGAGCTAGCCATCTAAAAGCGTCTACTTTAGGTAAGACAGGAGCGCTGATACCCCATATCCACTTAATTTACCTATGGAACGATGCTCGAAAACAAGTACTCAAAAAAGATCCCCAGGTGGACTGCCCCTTGTAAGACAGTGGTTTTCCCCATGGAGAGTGTTAGTCCACCAACAAAGATGCTTAAAAAGAGCAAGGTAATGTTGAGAGTGCTAATACCTAGGCTGAGCGGCAAATGAAACCAAATCGCAATGGCAGCCACTGCCGGAATAGTCAGGCCAATAGTAGCCAAGGCCGAACCCAGAGCTAAGTTGAGACTACTTTGCAAACGATTCGCCTTAGCGGCTCTTAATGCTGCAAAACTCTCGGGCAACAGTACCAAGAGCGCGATCGCAATACCCACGATGGTTTTGGGTAAGCCTGCAGCGCGCACACCTGCTTCAATGGCAGGAGAGAGGGCTTTGGCCAGGCCGACTACTAACACCAGGCATAGGACAAGTAAGGCTAGACTTCTCAGCGCTTTGGCATTGGTGGGTTTTTCAGCATGAACATTTTCATCATGCTGTACGTTTTTTGCTTGCGGAAGATAGTAATCCCGATGCGACACCGATTGAAAGAATAAAAAACCACCGTACATCACAAAGCTAGTAATACCAGCAAAGGCCAGCTGACTGGTTGTAAAGTCTGGACCTGGCGTGCTGGTCGTGACAATCGGCATCACTAAAGTAAAAGTCACTAAGGTGGCTAATACTGATAAAGAAGATACGGCACCTTCTTTACGAAAGCCCATCTCGTAGTGTTTGCGGCCCCCAATAAAGATACACAGGCCAATGACGCCATTGAGAATGATCATCACGGTTGCAAATACGGCATCGCGTGCAATGAACTCAGAGCCCTCATGACCAGCCAGCATCATTGATGCAATCAGGGAGACTTCAATAATAGTGACTGCTAAAGCAAGAATTAGCGAGCCATAGGGCTCACCCGTCTTATGGGCAATCACTTCTGCATGGTGAACACTCGATAGAACTGCACCAATCAGGGCAGCGCTGAGAATCAGGATGAACCAAGTTTGCGTCAGTAGCGAGGTAAGCAAAGCAGGCATAATGTCCTTGAATTAGAGTGCAGGTAGCAGTTTATTTTGTAATGCCCTTAAGCTTATCCCAATTGCATCACAAGCCAATTAAATTGAAAATATTCTGATGAAAGCCATCATCCTCTTTGGACACGGTGCCCGCGATGCGCGCTGGCGTGAGCCTTTTGATCGTCTCGTTGAGCTATGGCGCTCTCAGCATGCCCAAACCCCAGTTGAGTTAGCTTTTCTGGAAATGATGCAGCCATCTTTATCCGAGGCTATCGGTAAATTAGTTGCCCTAGAGGCATCCCAAATCACCATTATTCCGGTCTTTTTTGGCCAAGGTGGCCATTTACGCAACGACTTTCCCGTGCTGCTGAAAGAGTGCCGGACTCAGTATCCTGGAGTTACTTTAAGCGTGACGCCGGCTGTTGGTGAAGACCTCGCGGTCTTGCATGCCATCATCGACTTTGGTGCTAGAGCAATCTGATTGTGCTGATGTGAGAGCTTGCCCAATCAGTATCAGGGCTGGCGAACTGGGATCAAACCACTGATCCGCCTTACCCTCTGCCAGGGCTTCTAGATTACTTTCCCAATGCCGCTCTTTAGCAGTAGAAACCGCTTCCAGAATATGCACCGGTGTATTGGCGCCCTGATGAGGGCTAGATGTAATCAGTTGCTGGGCAATTTTGGCAGCATCTTTACGTCCCATGTAATAGACTAAGGTATCCGCACTGGGATTGGCGATGGGTTGCTGCCCATTCTGGTCACTCTCGCTGGCTTGTGCCAAAGTCACAAAAGCAACGCTTCTGGCGATACCTCTTAATGTGAGAGATTTTTGCAAGCTGGCTGCACCTGCAAGGGCTGCTGTAATACCTGGCACAATCTCAAATGGGATGTCTGCTGCTTGCAGTGCGCTGAGTTCTTCATCAGCTCTCCCAAAGAGCATGGGGTCGCCCCCTTTTAATCTGACGATGGTTTGGTATTGATGCGCTGCATCGATTAAACGCTTGTTAATGAATGCTTGAGCAGATGACAGTTTGCCGCAACGTTTACCTACCGCAACTTTGATGGCTTGAGGACACAGTGCTAACATTTCTGGGTCTACTAGAGCATCATGCAAGACGATATCGGCTTTAGCCAAGAGCTTGGCACCTCTCACCGTAATCAGATCAGCAGCGCCAGGGCCAGCGCCAACGAGATACACCGTTCCTAAAGTAGACATATTTATTGGATCTGTTCTAGCTGGCTATCCAGTTGACTGCGTCGGTCACGCCAACTGTTCTGTGTCGTCACCGTAAAGAGATCGAACTGCTGAAGAGCCACATCCAGATTTTGATCAGCACGTAAGGCAAAGCTATCAAAGCCGGATCTGGCCCCTTGAATCAGTTGATCAATCAGCACATCACCAATCGCACGGATTTCTCCTGCCCAATGAAAGCGCTCCCGTAGTAATGCTGCAGTACTAAAACTTCTGCCATCCCGAAAGATCGGGAAGTCTGCTCCAACGATAGGCCAAATCGATTTGCCTGCCTCGATCACTTCTGCATGTTTGAGAATATCGTCATCCGCCGCAAACCAAACGCCAATCGTTTTGTCTTGAATGCGTTTAGCCACTGCAGAGCCAGCGTCTTTGGCCTGGGTTTGCCCATCACTGAGCCACCAAGCAAAAGGGACCAAAACCTTTTGCTGGTGATCAATATTGAGCTCAATATTTTGAGGAGCGTTTTCATCTGTGGCGCCATGCCAAACTTGCCATTCATTAGCAATGATGGAGGGCTTGCCACCTTTGGGGTAGCGCAAAACGCTAGTGGCTTGGATGCGAGATTCCGGATTTGAAGGGTTCGCACTCATGCTGCAGCTCCGGTAGCACTCTCTTTAGACCGATTTAAATACGCCGCTTCTTTAAAGGGCGTTACGCCCAGACGGCGATAGGTTTCAATGAAGGCTTCATCGGCAGTGCGATGTTTAACAAAGGTATCAATAATGTCTGCCATCACATCGGGGATTTGCTCAGCGCCAAAAGAAGGCCCGATCACTTTGCCAATCGCAGCATGATTGCCTTGCTCCCCACCTAAGGTAATTTGATACCACTCCTCACCGTCTTTATCGACCCCCAGCACGCCGATATTGCCAACGTGATGATGTCCACAAGAATTAATGCAGCCTGAGATATTGAGTGAGATCTCACCTAGATCATGTAGGTAATCTAGATCATCAAAGCGTTCTTGAATGGCTTTCGCAATCGGAAGGGATTTGGCATTGGCTAAAGAGCAGAAGTCACCGCCAGGACAAGCAATGATGTCAGTTAGTAATCCAATATTGGATAGCACCACATTTTGTGCTTTGGCCTTATGCCAGAGCTCGAGAAGTTGGATTTGCTCAACATCGGCCAGTACCAAGTTTTGCTCATGGGTAACGCGCAGCTCGCCAAAGCTGTATTGATCTGCCAAATCGGCAATCGCGAGCATTTGCTCAGTAGTCGCATCGCCAGGGGCAACCGAGCCATGAGGCTTGAGAGAGAAAATCACACTAGCGTAGCCAGCAACTTGATGCGCCTTCACATTGCGTTCTAACCAGCGAGCAAAAGCCGCTTGTTCATGTGCAGGTGCATTATCGATTAAGTCTTGCCTACTGATTGACTGCGCTGATTTGTAAGCGGGTTTGGTGAAGTGATTGGCAACCCGATCCCATTCCGATTGTTGAAAATTGTCATCCCCATCTTTAATGCTTGCCCATTCGCCTTCCACTTGGCGAGCAAACTCTTCTGGGCCTAAGGCTTTGACCAAGATCTTGATGCGGGCTTTATAGATATTGTCTCGTCTACCAAAACGGTTATAGACCCTCAGTAGAGCGGTTAAATAACTCGGGAGGACATTCCAGGGCAAGTTCTCTTTAATGAGTGAGCCTAGGATAGGGGTTCTGCCCATGCCGCCACCAGCATAGATATCGGCTACAAGCTCTCCCCGGGAATTGTTCTTGAGAGAAATACCCACATCATGGCAAAGCAAAATCGTGCGATCTTCTTTTGCTCCACAAATGGCAAACTTAAACTTGCGCGGCAAAAAGGCAAACTCGGGATGCAAGGTAGACCATTGACGCAGTAATTCGCAAACGGGGCGGGGGTCGACGTATTCATCTGCAGCGACACCTGCAAAGGCATCGCTCGTGATATTGCGAATGCAGTTGCCTGACGTTTGAATGGCGTGCATTTGCACTTTAGCCAAGTCAGCCAAAATCGCTGGCGATTCTTCTAGCTTGATCCAATTAAATTGAATGTTTTGACGGGTCGTGAAATGACCATAGCCCCGATCGTATTTGTCGGCAATGTGAGCCAAGGTACGTAATTGATCAGAGCTAAGCAGGCCGTAAGGAATAGCCACTCGGAGCATATAGGCATGGCGTTGGTGATACAAACCATTTTGTAAACGCAGTGGTCGAAACTCTTCTTCGGGCAAAGAGCCATCAATCCGACGCTCCACTTGGTCTTTAAATTGGGCAACCCGCTCATTGACCAGGGTTTGGTCGATATAGTCGTATTTATACATAGGGGGTGATTTTCAGGGATTTTTGATATTTCTTCAAATAATCATAAATCTAGTCGATATATCTATATAGATATATAGCTTTTGAGGCAATAAAAGCTAGAGCCTCATCCGAATTGGCGCCCACTCAATATCGCTTTAGCAAGTGCTATCCAGGCTTGTATTGAAAAAATGTAAAAGCAAGCTTTACAGAAAGTAGGGCTAATCGATGTCATTATCATTAACTGATGTCAAAGCTTTTGAATGAAATTCATCCTGGTGAGATTCTGTTAGAGGACTTCATGAAGCCGATGGGGATGAATGCCCTTCAGTTGGCAGCAAAAATCAATGTCTCGCCGCGTTGCATTAACGAGCTTATTAATGGTGCAAGCCCAGTTACTCCTGATATAGCAATGCGTTTAGGATTATTTTTTTCGATGGAGCCCCGCTTTTGGCTAAGCCTCCAAGAAGATTTTGATCAAAGAGTGGCAAACAATCTATAAAAATAGATTGAGACTCAAGCATGCTCATTAAGGAAGACTTTGCAGTCTTCTATTTGCACACCGATCTTAACCAAGTATCAACATGCTCAAATTTCAGGGTTTGTGTATCAAACATTTTGATAATTTGCTTGTGGGCTTCTTTTGAATTCGTCTGTAATTTTTTCCCATTGATGCGCAAGAAAGTATCCATCGCCGCAAAAGCAATTCGTTTATTGCCGTCTACGAATGGATGATTTACTGCAAGACTCTCAAAGAGTGCAGCAGCCTCAGCAATAAGATCAGGATAGTAGCCACTTTGAGGGCGAAGCAGGGCTGCTTCAAGAGCGCCTTGGTCTCGAATGCCTGACGAACCACCAAATTTATTGATCAAGACTCCGTGCATTAGCAGGATGTCCTCTAGAGCCAAATAGACCACTACTTAGCTAGCTCTTGATAGAGCAGTTCGAATTCTTGCAAACTTTGAGCAAAGCTAGCCATGACTTGTCTACTTGGGGTGCTGACGCCTTTCTTTATGAGGAAATCTCTAAAAGCTTCATCAATGACTGAGTGTAATTTGCGACCCTCTGCGGTGGCGATCTGATGCAAATGACTCAATACCTCAGGATTGGCTTGAGCAGAAAATTTACTTAAGTTTGTTGTTCCCATATATGGCTCCTGGAGTCTTTCATTATTATTCTTGAAATTTCATGAAAAATCAAGAAAATCCATTCTACAGCCAAGGTTAAGCCCCTGGGGCTTGGTATTGTTTATATAAATTCGCAATCGCTGCAAAGCCCAGCACCACAATCAGGACTGCCACTAGGTATTCTTGGGTCAGGTATTGAAAAACTAATCCTTGGTAAACCAAGATGCTCGCTACCACGAAGGCGGCAAGGCAGCCCAACATCACAATCGCAAAGTTGGCAATAAATGCCCCTAACGTAATCGCTATAAAGACCAAGATCAGATCAGAAACGAGTTGGTCAGCGCTGACAAAAACACTTTGGGTAAATTGCGGATAGCTGCTCTTACCAATGGCGATAAATAAGAGAATGGCTGCCAGAACTGCAAAGTTTAGTTTGGACTTGAGAAGAATGGCTTTCACGTCTAGTTCTTATTTAAGCTTGAGTGCCAAATACCAAACTCATACCTAGCCACAGGACGATGAGGGCGACCAAAGCAGTCAAGCCAATTTTCTTTAAGAAGAATTCCAGACTATCCATATAGGCTTCATCATTTCGACCAAAGTAGCGATCAAAGCGCTTCCATACTAGACGGCCTGCCAGGATAGGAAGTACGATGGCAATCATGCCAAAGATGATGGTGAGAGAGTTATCCATATCAAATCACTTTTTTATTGATTGAACGTTAAGCATACTGTTTTTCTCTATCAAGAAGCTTGAGAAGCATAAATATGCATCCATAGGTGTCTAAACCCAGTTTCATGGGGCTGCCATGATTTATTGATACAGTAGGGCGTCGCAGTACCTTAAAACTACATTGATGGGGAATATATTAGAAATGACTAATTCAACAACGGGTTTATCCATGGATCAAATTCAGGCGATGCGCACCCAAGTATTGGGCGCCGTTGCTAAAGCACCAGGCATGCTGATTGCCTTAGGTATTTTGTTTATCGCACTGGGTATGATTGGTGTAGCTGGTCAAGTGATGTTCTCTTTTGTCACGATTAATGTACTCGGCGCATTCTTAATCATCGGCGGTGTCTTGCAAGCCATTCATGCATTTCAATCTAGTGGTTGGAAGAGTGTGGGTATCCAAATTGTGTTCTCGATTCTGTACATTGTTGCTGGTCTATACACTTGGCTATTCCCTATTCCTGCGCTTGAAGTCATTACATTGTGGCTGGCAGCGATTTTCTTTATCACTGGTTTTCTGCGCTTGATCGCCGCCTTTCAGCACCGTCCTTTTGGTCAGTGGTTCTGGTTGGTGCTCTCTGCCGTGATTTCAATCTTGATGGGCGTATTAATCATGAATAGCTTCCCAGCTTCCAGCTTCTGGTTGCCTGGTTTGCTGATCGCCATCGAATTGCTCTTGCAGGGTTGGACATTGCTGTTTGTCGGAATTGCAGCCAAGTCCCACACAGCAAGCTAATGTATTGCTGAGCAATTTCTTGCTTGGTATTACAGTATTGGTATGAAGAAAACAGATTTATATAAGAATCTCGGTTTGGCAGTCTCCCATCGCATGAAAAATGCGACCAAGGTTGCCAAACCCACAGTCAATGAAAAAGCTAAGACCAAAAAAGAGCTCGCCAGCAGTAATCCGCTGCTGAGCTCTTTGCTGGGCAAAGCAAAATCCAAGTAGTTGTATTGCAAGGCATGTTCAGGCAATGTCAGGGTGGTTTATTGGCTGCACTTTGCCTGCTTCCGGTTGCTCTTGTCTCAGCACAAATTGCTCCCCCGCTGAACTACGAGAAAAATTTAAGTGATGTCATCGTAACGGCGACGCGATCTGATACCCCGTTAGATCAAGTGCCGCTGAACACTACGATTCTGACGAAAGAGGTATTAGAGAGTTCACCCGATCAAACGATTGATCAGGTGCTTAAAAATGTTCCCGGGGTTTTCTTAAATGATGTGCCGTACTATCAAAAAGATCCCACGGGTCAAAGCATTAATGTGCGCGGCCTTGGATATGGTCGCACGCTTGTTCTAATTGATGGCCTACCGGCTAATGATGCTTTCTATGGCACTGTTCAATGGAGCTTGGTCCCCATGTCTTCGATTGATTCGGTAGAGTTTGTGCGCGGTGGCGTCTCGAGTCTATATGGAAACTATGGCATGGGTGGGGTCATCAACATCAATACTCGTACGCCGATTAATAGCCAGCAAGAGGTCTCGGCAAGTTACGGCACATTCAATACCAGTAATGTTTCTGCATCGAAGGATCTCATTGCTTCAGATGCTTTACAGCTGCGCTTTTCTGCTGATTCTTTTAACACCGATGGTTATCAGAATTACGCATCGATCTCTCCTGGATCTCCTAGCAATATCAAAAATGGTATGGGCACTGGAACCTCCAGCAGCTCCAATGTCAGGCTACAAAGTTATTTCAAGCCCACGCAAGACACCAAAGGCTTTTTCCGTGTGGGCTATAGCAGCATGAGCGATTTGAGTAATAACTACAGCATTGCACCGAACCTAGTTCAAACTACGGATATTGCGGGCGGCACGACCACTAAATTGGCCGAGGACAAGAAAGTTCAGGTCAATGTATTTTTTCAAGATACCAATTTCTTTAAGCAGACCGCTAACAACCTGGCAGCCAGCCCTTATAAGCCCTATATCAATGCCAACTACACCGATCCTTACACTACCTTAGGCGGATCGGCTCAATATACTCACGATCTCAAAATGGCTGGAGTTGATCAATACATCGTGGGTATTGATGCACGCAATATCAGCGCCTCCAATCAAACCAATAATCTCAGCAGTACCGGTTCAGGCGCAGTAAGTTCTGTGAACTATGCGCAAGGCCAACAAAATTTTTATGGCTTATTAGGACAAGTTAAGTCGAGCATGACCAGCATTCCTTTGGAGGCGACTCTGGGTGCTCGGGTAGATAACTGGAGCAGTCAAACCCCAACCTATTACAACGCGACTGCAGGCAGCACTCCAACCTACCAAGCGATCGCCAATCAGAGCAAAACACAGCTCAGCCCTTCATTAGGTCTCATGTACAAAGCCACACAGGATTTGGATTTTCGGACGGCTGCGTATCAGGCATTTCATGCGCCGAGTATGAATAACACTTTGCGTAGTTAC
>Ga0214181_1000025_pt1 | contig 41868 bp, 47 predicted proteins | sample TroBogEpilimnion_19_FD_153019 | JGI IMG/M metagenome (GOLD analysis project Ga0214181, IMG submission 153019) | Freshwater microbial communities from Trout Bog Lake, WI - 05NOV2007 epilimnion | ecosystem: Environmental > Aquatic > Freshwater > Lake > Epilimnion/Euphotic zone | place: Trout Bog...
CCATCAAGTGGGCTATTGAGATTCTTGGTGGCCCGGGGCGGAATCGAACCACCGACACAAGGATTTTCAATCCTCTGCTCTACCGACTGAGCTACCAGGCCAAGACTTGCAATTATAAATGAAACTTCAAACCAGCCCCTTAAATGTAGAAAACTGTGCTTACTCTGCTTGATTTTGCTCGACTCTAGGCTGGGTGCGGATGTTTCATCCTTTCTACGGTGTGCAACTCTGTTGATAAAACAGAGATGTGAGAATCCTCTGCTTGATCAAGCCCTAACTAGACTATAGTTTGATTGATACCTTTTTAGAGAGGATTTGATCATGCGTGATGCCGTAGATAACATCATCAGTTTGGCTGGCAATAAAAGTATTGAATGGCTAGAAAAAGAAATGCATGATCGCATTTGGGCTGAGCACACTAAAAATGATGCGATCTATGACTACACAAGCGTTGGAAAAGTTCTCTATGGGCTACCCAACGAAAAAGCAGAGCTTGGGCAAGAAGAAATAAGCTCGGACTGGATCTGCTTGGCAGAGGGGTTTGATGGGGGCGAGCTTAGATTTGATACTTGCGGCATTCCACCTTATAAGCTTCAAGACTATATTTTGATGCATGCCGCAAAACTCGACCCAAAGGTAATTGTAGGAATGGTTTACCAACATGAAAACGATTACTTTGTTGGCGCTAGATATGTTGCCCTAAAAGATGGCACTATTTGTAGCTGCGAAGAAAGACTTGAGACTTACGGCTACAGAGTCGTGCACGAATATGAGTTTGATGAAGTTGCAGAAGAGCTAAAAGAAAACAAAAGCGATGACAAATTAATTACTCGTGACGAATACTGGGAGCTTAAACAACAACAAAGCGAAATTGCCGCTAGAGATCTAAAAGACCTACTAAAGAGTCGCGCTTAATAAAATATATTTGCCTCATCGCAAACCCATAAAACTTATATAGAAGACTAATCTATGCCAAGTCTTGATGAAATGCTCGAATTTTTTCTAGAAGAAGCCAGGATTGAGGCTGATGGTTATGTAATTGGGGAGGACATTTCACCAGTTCCAGAGCTAAAAATAATATTTGATGGATTCGCAGAGGATGACAACGGCGATGATGATCAGAGCAGCGAATCCTATGCAATCTTCATCCATAAAGATGCCATGAAAAAGGGTTTTGCATTTCCAAAGCATGACGATACCCCTTGGACTGTAGTTCATCGTCCTAATGAGGAAATATGCTTATCAGCCTGGTATAACAACGAGGAATGCTATTGGACACTTCCTGAAGATTGGAGTGTCGCCATTAATAGTAAAAACTTAACTGTTAAGCAATTTGAAGATATTCTCAGCAAACTCTATAAAAGATACTCAGACTAAGCAATTTTGCTAAGTTGTTGTTGTCCAGCTTTTATCTTCTGTCTAGCTCGCTCTGCTTTAACCGCTTCTTGAGCTCTTTTTACTTGTGCTTGCATTGCCTTAATACGCTGTTGCTCTGGCGTTGGGGGTTTTAGAGAAGTGACTTCACGGACTTTCATTAACAAGCCCTAATCTGCGTTGGAATAGTAACTACATTGCTAGCGCCAAATTGCGTGGCCAATATCTTTTGTGCCTCCAAAATTGAGTCCGCAAACACCACAGTAGTCACTACCATGCCACTAGCTCTTACGATTGCACGAAATTGTTTCATGTAAATATTTATGAATTCTTATGTAAGCGTCTAATTTCTAGACGCTTATACTCTTAAATCAATACCTTCAAAATCACATCGCGCTTTTGTTCAAGCGTGTAGCCAACAGTTCCATACATATTAAATTCACTCCCCCCACTACTATGCCCCGTAATACTCTCTGCTAAGCGTGTAGGTATGTCATTGCGAGCTTTCATTCTGTCAATGATTGCGTGTCTAAACATATGACTTTTAAAGTCAAACTCTTTAAGTGTCTTCTTAATAATTTGAGAGCAACTTGAATTTCCATTGTCTCGTGCGTAGTGCGGAACAAACCATTCGCTATTCTTCCTCTTAGCAATCTTGTATAGCTCTTTAGCGGCATCCAGTGATACTCCGCATAATGGAACAGCACGAATACTTGACTTTGTTTTTCTATCGCTTAACGCATTTCGTCTAATCCATAAATGAGGAATATCGTGCTCCAACACACAATCTTCCAGCCTTGCAAACAATGGTTCTGACAACCTAAAGCCAGTATTGAGCTGAATGAGCGCAACCAACTTATGTGGAGTTGAATTTCTTAATAAACACTCCTTAACTTGATGAATAAGCTGAGTAGTGATGATTGGCATTGGACGCTTGTTATCACCCTCACCTCTAATCTTCAATGCTCTAAATGGACTTAGCCTGTCTATATCTAGATGCTTAAATGCCATATTGAGCATAGCGTTGAGCGTGTTGTTATGTTTGCGAACGCTGGTTGGACTTAAGCCTCGTGCAAGTTGGTAGTCCCTGTATTCAGTAATGTGCCAATGCTTTAGTTCATCTAAAGTTAAGTCGCCAAAGAAATCCTTAAAACTACGAAAGTGATAGTTGGCGTGTTTAACAAATGTTGGACGATGTGAAGAAGTCGCTTCATTCATATAGATTTGAAAAGCATCAGTAATCGTCGGCAATTTGCCATTCTTTTGCTTTGCTAAATGCTCACTAATCACTTTGGCAAGGAACTCTTCTTCAAAATTCATGCCATTGACTTTGATTAATCGCTCAATCTTGTCAAAAACGATTGGGTGGGGTTTTATTACGATAGCTCGCATAGTTTTCCTTATTAAAGTAAAGTTGGATTACTGGGCGAAAGAGGGATTGCTTTACACAATCCCTCTAGCCAACTTACCTCTTAAATCCGCTACGCAAACTACTGCTAGCTATTTCAATTTGCTGATCTAACTCACCAGCTTCTACAGCCTGCTTAATAGCTGTTAGTGCATTTACAAGCTCTTCCCCGCTAGCTACCTCAACACTAGGCTTGCCTTTAGCAAGCTCTATAGTCCAGGAGCCATATTTCACAGAAACGCAGACCTTGCCTTGTTCTGATTGGAACCACCAAGGCTTAATACGCTTTGGAACTTCTACCTGTTTACGTAATCCAGTAGCAGGATCTTTAACAGAACGATATTTCATAACAACGAATGGTTTGCCATCCATCTGACTTTTAGCTAGATTGATTTGCTCCCACAACTTTGATGACAGCTTATTTCGGCGAGTAACGATTGCAGGGATATTGCGTGGTTTTTTAACTGCTACTAACTTCAAACTATTTAATGCGCTCATTGTTTTCTCCTTTGTAGTTAATGGGCACAGTTAGTTTGTTTTCGATCATTTAATTTGGTCGACCTCTTTGTGGCTTTTTCCACAAATCACCTCATTTTGACCACGAAAAATAGGGGTTTTCTTTATGAGGACTAAATACTTTTGCGAGTTGCTTGGTTACAAAGTTAGGTCGCAAGAAATAATAGTAGTTGCGTAAGTGAGTTAGTTGCTAAGGGGTTACTGGAGTGGCAAATGAGTAACCCTGACTAGCAACTCGTTTTTGCAACACCTCTTTTGAGGTCTGCAACAAAACTCCTAGCAACGATCTTTTGATCTCTACCCCTTAGTAACCAGCACAACACGCAACGAGAACTCAATCAATTTGAATAAGGAGAACGATATGAGAGAAATTGCAGTTAGAGGCTTTATTAATGAAAAATTCAACACCACATTTGGTAAAGGTTTATTTAGACGAGCTGTCTATAACGGGTCAGTGGAATTACATAAGCCAAATCAAAAATACTTAGTGGATTACTTTTCTTATCTAGAGTGGGAATCCCAAGCAAAGTCAGATGAGCAATTGACTATTGTTAAGTCGCTTGAATCAACCAATGTTGCTCAAGAGGAGGATTTACTGTTTTCATGGCTCATTCACTACGATCCATTAACTAAGTCAAAAGAACGGGTTAATGGCTATAGTGTGTATTCCCCAAATACCAGAGAGCTATTCATCAAAATAGACGACATGTCCAATCTCACTCAAGATGAATGGACTTTAAATGTTCATCCTTGCAGGGCTACAGGCGCTAATAAGCCCGTATTTGTTGCTACAAATGTGGACTTAAACCTGCAGCACTAAAACAAACCCCTCAAAAACCGCCTATACGCTGTGATCTTTACTAATCACAGCGTCTCGTATTTAGACGCTAAGCAAATTGCTTACACGCTGGATTTGAGGGGTTAGTTGCAATCTGTCGTCTAAATCCCACGAAACCCATCAGAGCCAAGGGTTTAAAGGCTAAATACTTGTTAGAAAAACTACCAAAGAAAAGTGCTGTTTTCTTTAAGTCATTGATTTTAGGAAGGTCTTTTTTGCCTAAATTTCGGTCGACCTTTTTCACAAAAGAAAACACACTAAAGCATGCTTTTTATTTAAATAAGGAACAACAAAATGGCTCAAGCAAAAACTTTTACAACTGCAGAACTCGATCAAGTATTGCGTTATGTCTCAACCAAAAAATACGCACAACGCGATCGCGCATTAATTCTTACCAGCTTTTGGTCTGGAATGCGTGTTGGTGAAATTGCGGCGCTGAAAATGAGCGATGTGGTTAACGAAGATGGCACAATTAAAAATGAAATTCGTTTAAGCGGAGCGCAGACCAAAGGCGGCCACCCAAGAACAGTCTTCATTCCAGCAAAATTACAAGCAGAATTGCAAAGCTATCTAACAACACGCTTTGCACGTTTACCGCACTTACCCTTTTTTCATAGTGCAAATCGCCTAGGATTCTCAGCAAACAGTCTTTGTCAGTGGTTCTTTTGGATTTATCGTGCTGCGGGAATTTCAGGGGCTAGCAGCCATTCAGGAAGAAGATCATTTTTGACCTCCCTCGCAAACAAGGGTATTGGCGTTCGAATACTGGCTAGCTTAGCAGGGCATCGCTCCATCGCAGTAACGATGAAGTATCTCGATGCCAACGATGACATGAAAAGAAATGCTGTTGAGCTAGTCTGAAGGAAAGCTTATCTCTCTTTCTCTTCTTTGAATCTCTTGCTCAACCAATTTATTCAATTTTCTTTGTGATCGCATTTTCTTTCTCAGCTCTTTCATCATTACATTTGTATAGTCATGATGCTTGATAGATTCGCCCGCTGTAGATTTATTCCACATGTAATCACATTCTTGTATAAAACGCTCAAAGAATAGTTTAGATAAGCGTTCGTAATTCAAACGTATTCGTGAAGGCGCCCCATCTTTTGAAGGAAAGTTTCCACGAGCTGCGTTTTCAGCTATGGCCACCGCTTCAGCAATATTCTTACTTACTAACATGCCTAAATACGCCCTAGCTGGCTCATTGCGTGACGTTAGCCTAGAATCCAAATTCAGCTTGTTTTTCCACTTAGTCTTTAAATTGACCAATATGGCAATTTTCCAATTCTCTAGCTTTGGATTTTTATCTCTAAAAGCTTTTGCTTTTTCTTCAATTAGCTGAAGCTTTTCAAACAACGAAAATGGTTGAATTTTATTAATTGCCAAAGATAGCTTTGGCTTAATTGCTTTTCTGCGCTCACTTTGAGCTTCATCAATTCTTTTCTCAATATGCTTGAGTATTCCAGCCTTTGGCTTTGTGAGATCAACTGTAATGTTGAGTGTTTTTATATCTGTTCCCGAAAAAAATAAATCGCACCCGGTTTTTTCCCACCAAATTTCAAATGGAACTAAAAAAATATCTCCGAATAAATCATAGGTTTCCAAGACTGCTTTTATGTCTTTGGGCAAACTGCGATCACTCAAACTTAATTCACCTTTGCGAATTAAGTGTGCCTTCCAATAGCTTGGACTAATGATCAAGTATTGAAAAAATAAATTGTGCTCAATCGTGGGAAGTTGTTTGAGACTTTTCCAGCGATCCCCGAAATTAAAGGCTAATTTGGCCATATTTTCTTATTTTTACCTTATACAAAATGAGCACGTATTCATTTTATATGTTTCTCAGAAAATTCCGATTTTCCTAAAATCTTAATAATCAACAGGGCAATAGATTTCGGGCAACTTCGCCACAACCCGCACTGTTGGTTTTTATAGAAAGGCCACATATGGCACAAGTAAATACAGCAGTAAAAGCGGTTTTTGCTCCAAGCAAAGAGAACCTGGCATTTTCAAGCGCCTTAGTATCGCAACTAGATAGTTTGGTTGCAAAACGTAAGCAGTGGGAAGCCACTGACTACAAAAAGGCTAATGAAGGCTTGTATGGCTTATTGGCAAGCTGTCTTGACATGTTTAACAGCAAGTTTGTAAATGCTGATGACAGTGACAAGAAAGCATTACGTATAGAGCTAACTACTCGCTTAAAAGCAGATGGGGTTCGTGTGCAAAACAACACCACAACATTAACCATGTTTGTGCGTTTTGTTTTTGGCAGTGATCGCAAGCGTGCACACGGCTACACCTATGTGCTCAAAGCAGCAATTTCCTACGACGTCTCAGCTGCGAACTTGCCAAGCTGGATTGTTGAGCAAGGTGGTATTGAAGAAGTTCGTAAACGCATGATCGTTTCGGAAGAAGCTCAGCAACGCAAAGCAGACTTAGCTACTGCTCAAACGCAAGTCAAAGCAAGCCTTGAGCAAGCAGCAGTAACGCCGCTGGCGCAAGTCAGATTGTCTGGAGTTAGCGGGGAATACGCATTACTTCTTGCCAAGCCCTCTCCTGACGGCATCGTGTCCATCGTGGGCGTGATCTCAGACATTAACGAAGCCTTCTACAACAGTTGCTTGTTAAAGATGGCTCGCGTTAAGGCTGCGGATAACGCACAAACGCTTGCACTAAGCAAAGAAAGCACTGACTTGTTAGCTAAGAGCACTTTCAATGTGCCTGCCGCTAATGATGCAGTCGTTAATAAACAACTTCTAGCAGCTTAAGCAGCACCTAAAGGGGGCGGGGATTTCCCGTCACCCTTTGTAAATCTCTATTAATTGAAAGGAATACTTACTGTGAAAACGGCAGACAAATATAAACCCAAAAATTTAAGCGAAGTAATTTACCCGAGCGATGCCATTAAAAGACGCATACAAGGATATATGTCAGGACAGCTTGATGGCCATTTATTGCTATGGGGGCCTAATGGGACTGGTAAATCTACTGTGGCAGATATGTTGCCTACCTATATTAGCAATGGCAGTCCACACGTTGAGACCGACTATAGGATGGTTCTAAAACAAAATGACATAGATTTCTACATTGCTCAGGAGTGTCATTACGCCAGCCTATTCAGCTCTACATCAAAATTTTTCATGGTCTTTCATGAGTTTGATAATGCTAAAGGCAATATCAACGATCTTTGGACGGCGCTGGACAAATATGCAAATCGTGTAATGCTCATCATCACCACCAACGATCCAATGAACATTCACAAAAGTTTGCGATCACGTTGCGATGACATCCCATTTCCCGCATTAACTGCACGTCAAGTAATGCCTCGTGCATTACAAATACTAAAAGCAGAAGGTGTGAACTTGCCTGACAAACAAGTATTGCACTACTTAACGGAAATTGAGCACTTTGGTGACTTACGCAAATACTTCGCCAAGTTAGACGAGATTATTTTGCTAACAAAAATGGGCGGGACACCTCCTCCAGCGCCAACATTCATCCTTAACAGCAACAAAGTTAAGTTCTCCGTAGTCTAAGCAACCACTCCAGCGTCTAGTTGTTAGACGCTGGACAAACAAATCTCTTTCTAAATTAAAGGAACCAAAAATGAATCACTTATCTACAAACACAATTCCAAACACGTCTTCTAGAGCTCAAGTTAGCAAGCTGGAACGTGTTCAAGACGTATTTGCCATTGAAGTAAAAAATGCCATGTATCGCGGCACTAGATTTAGTGGCGTGCTTGAACTTGTTAATGGAACAGATAGCATTCGTAAACACAAAGGCTCTTATCGCGCTAATGCCAAGTTAGCTTGGTTTGGTCAGCAACTTAAAAAGCGCAATCCCTTTATCAATCTAGCTGGCGCCGAAGTAACGCTATTACCTTGCTACACAGGCAATGTTGTCGCCTCTTTAGGCTAATCAAAGGAGAACTACATGAAAACTTTTGAGATTTTATTTACTGGAATGAGCAGTGGTTATATAACCGTTGAAGCAAATTCACGCGAAGAAGCAGAGCAGATTTTTGATGGCTTATCTCAAGAAGAGCTGGAGGAAGCAGCTGAATCTTCTTGCTTCTTTATAGAGAGCATTGATTAAGCTAACTTCTCAGCATTCATCATCGGAGTCAATTTCGAATAATGACGCTCAATCATGCCAACACTAGTGCCCATTTGCCTGGCTAATGTGTGTATATCAACACCACTAGCTAATGCAAATGTGGCATAAGTATGGCGCAGGCTATACAGCGTTCTAGTCTGACCACCGCCATCTAATCGCATATTGCTGCGAACCATTAAGTTACGAAAGATGTTTTCCATATTGCTAATTTGCTCTCCTGTTGGCAAACGAAATATCAATCGATCGACCTTAGCTTCAATCACTGCATTTAATCCTGAATATGGCAACTCTTGCCACTTCAAAATTCCTTCCAAAACCTTGACCACTCTATTCTTAGCAATTAAATAGCGTGGACCTGTCTTGCCTGAAACCCAAATCCTTAAGTATTTCTTATTGCCAATCCAATGCCACTGCAAATGCTTCCAGCGAAGTGGCAATGCCTCTGTTCCATGACGAACACCTGTATTAACCAAGAACTCTATATAGAAAGAACACAGCGTTCGCATCATGGCAGTTCTATCTGTATAAGAACTCTTTTGCCAAGTCTCTGTATAGCTCAATAAGTCCGTAATTTCTTCTGCAGTAAAAGCAGGGCGGGGCTGACTCCGCTTACCTTTGCTATCTAGTAATGGCACAGATTGGTTATGCCCAATATAGCCACGATCTCTTGCTAGGTTGATGACACGAATATAAGCGCTGGCGTGATTTCGCTTGGTGCTTGCCATAGGGATCTTACCCATCTCACTAATGCGCCAACTCTCAAAATTGCCCAACATCTCTACCGTGATCTTGCCGACTTCATATTGACCAAAGAACGGAATTAAGTATTTGTTGATGGCAAATGCGTAGTCACGATAAGTGCGTTTGCCAGTCTTGTTATGGGTAGCCTGCGCCATATTAGCAATTTCATCTAAAGCTACTTGCTTAAAGGTTTTGGTTACCGCAGATAAGCCTGAGCCAACCTTAACCTTAACTGTTTCGTAAATGGCTATAGCTTGAGTTTGAGCAAGACGTATATCTTCTGTATTGGTGGAAGCTGCATGCCACTGCCCATTACCCAACTTAAATCTGCATTGCCAATTATTACTGTTGGCACGCCGAAATAAAGTTAATTGCCCCTTAAGCAAGGAGTGGGTCTTGGGTGAACTTGGTGATGCTGGGTTAGAAAAAAGCTGTTGTAGATTTTGCATTGCAAGCGTCTAGTGTTTAGACGCTTAGCTTAATTTCAGAATTGGATTTGGGCGACCAGCTTTAATTAATTAGGGCCTCGTAAAACCTCTTTATCTCAGGCTCACATCGAACATCATTTAATTTAATTGGGCGCTTTAGTTTTATCCCATCCAATGTCTTACATCTACTTAAGGCCACATATACCTGGCCAGATGCAAATGCACCACTAGAAAGATCAATGTTTACCTCGTCCATTGTTTTGCCTTGGCTTTTATGTATTGTTACTGCCCAAGCCAACATCAGCGGTATTTGTTGATAACTGCCAACAACAGATGGGCTAATTTTATCAGTTGCAGAATCTAGCTCGTATTTGTAAGACTCCCATTTATGGCTTCCTACATCAACAATATTTGAAGATGATCCCTTTCCAATCTCAACCCGAACTGTTTCGCCAACAAACTCTCTAACAACCCCAATGGTTCCATTAACCCAACGTTTTGGGTTCATCTTATCGTTAGCTGTGAACATAACATGAGCCCCAATCTTTAAAGTCAAATTCATAGGGGATGGAAGATTGCGCTCATCTACATTAAATTTGCCATCAAGCAGCCCAAGAAACATAGTGGGCGCTCCATCTATAGCATCTAGCTCAGCCTCATTAATGGCATCAGCCTTTGCATTAGTAGTAGTGAGCGTTATCGCATAAGGACTTGCATCAGCAGTAGTTTCAAAGCATTCTTTATTTAATCTTTCCACTGCCTGCTCTATATCTTCATTTACTCTTATTTGGTTGAGTATGTCAGTGAAGTCTTTATCTTTTTGACGAAATATCTTTTGCAATTCAATCATCGTCATTTCTTTTCCCGCTAACGCCATCGCATTAAAGAAATGTGCCCGTTCATAGCCGCGATCTTTCAGTATTTCCATTTCGCTACTATTGATTACTGGGGGCAATTGAAATAAATCGCCCACAAACATAACCTGAACTCCACCAAACGACTTTCCTTGCTGGGGTCCGTTAGCGCGAAGGAATAAATCTATAGCATCAACAATATCAGCCCTGACCATAGAAATCTCATCAATAATTAGCAGACGTATGCCTTCATACATCCGCCTATCTTTAATAGTTTTAATGTCTTCTTCTGGAAAAATTATTCTTGGAGGCAGGCGAAAAAAGGAATGAATTGTTGCTCCCTTGACCTGTAGCGCAGCTACACCTGTCGGCGCCACCACAACAACATTGCCAGGCACGTTATCCCTCAAATAACCAATTAAGGTTGTTTTCCCGGTTCCTGCTGTAGTATCCCCTTAGATTCGTACATTTAAGAAGTTGAGTTTTCTGTTGTTTATGGCAGTATTTACAACAGGAGAATCAATATGAAGAAGTCACGATTTACAGAAACCCAAATTGTTGGGATTTTGAAGGAAGCCGAAAGTGGCATTGCGATGGCGGATTTGCTACGAACCCATGGGATTAGCGGCGCCACCTTTTACAAGTGGCGATCCAAATATGGAGGTCTTGAAGCTTCTGAGCTCAAACGGGTTAAGGAGCTGGAGCAGCAGTTATCGGAATATAAAACGATGGTTGCTGAACTAACCCACGATAACCGAGCGCTCAAGAACCTGATTGAAAAAAAGCTCTAGCGCCAACCGGTAAAAGAGATGCGGTCGATTACCTGGTTGGCGAAGAAGCAGTCCCCATTACTAGAGCTTGTGCTCATCTGGGGTTGGCTAGGTCATCGTATTACGAACGCCCAGCAAGTAGGGCTAAAGCTGATGGGCCCGTCATTGAAGTGCTTAATCAGGTGGTCGCCAAGAATGGACGCTGGGGTTTTAGACTATGTTTTGACTGGATGCGCAATCATGGTTATGTTTGGAATCACAAACGGGTCTGGCGTATTTACAAGGAGATGGGCTTGAACTTACCTAGAAGAACCAAAAAGCGCATCCCCAAGATGCCCAGAGTTCCGCTAATTGCTCCTACCGAGGCTAATACCATGTGGGCGCTCGATTTTATGTATGACACCTTGCATTACGGCAGACCTTTTAGGACTCTGAATGTCATTGATGAATCCAACCGCGAGATCTTGGCTATTGAAATTGATATTAGCTTGCCTGCAGCCAGAGTAGTGCGAACCTTAGAGCAGTTAGAAGAGATCCATGGCCTGCCCAAAGCCATACGTCTGGACAATGGGAGTGAACTACGGTCAGCCGTGTTCATGGGTTGGTGTGAATCTAAAGGCATTGAGCTCAAATTTATCCAACCCGGTAAGCCCCAACAAAATGCCTTCATTGAGCGGTTTAACAAAACCTATCGTCATGAAGTTCTCAATGCGTATTTATTTGAAAACCTCAGGGAGGTACGTGAAATTACAGAAAACTGGATCACGATTTACAACGAAGAACGACCACACAGATCGCTTGGCAGAATATCGCCTAGAGATTATCGAGCACAGGCAGAAAACAACACTTTAGGAATGTCGGTTTGACGGGGGATACTACACTGCCTTACCGCTTACAAAAATAAACGGATCATGAGATTCAACGGCCTTGATTACTTCTCGATATTCGGGCGTTATCTCAACATCTTCGCCGACCTGAATTGGGGCTTCACTAGAGATACCGCTGGACGTAATTGACGCCCTTAATGAGGCCTTTCTTAATTCATCTACGTTAGCCTTCTTTGCGCCAACGAACTCTTCAAGTTTCTTTAGAAAGCTCATTACGAAATGGCTATATGTCTAGTTTAGGAAGATTCTTAACAATTTTCATTGTTTCCAAACTAACCGTAATTACACGCTGAAATAGTTTTAATGGATAAGTAGGATCATGCATAGTTTCCAAAGCCCAATCATTCACATCATCCTTAATTCCAGAATCTTTTGCATACGATATAGATTGCCGATCCATAACCCATTCGATTGCAGATTTGCTGCTAATTATGTATTCATATGCCTCGAGCGGAATATCTGAAAAAGTAATTAGATTGTTATAGGAAACCTTTGATTTATCGGTTTTATTTAAAAATTTCATCTGCTCAACCCTGTAGTCAGATTCAGTCATCTGATCTAAGGGCTTCCTTGACTCAATTGTTATCGGATAAAGCGGTGCCTCATCATAATTTAGATGTAGGGTTGCTAAAGCGCGGCCCGACTGACTAAATATTTTAAAGTCGGAAAATTTCTTTACCAATGGGATTTTTGGTAATTCTTTACTTAAATTATCAGCATATTTGACCTTGTATTCTTGGCTGTGCAATATCCCATATACATAGTAAAAAATATCTTCTTTTGATATGCCTTCCTTTGGGTATTGTTTTAAAAATCGTTCAAGCCCAGCATCAGAAATTCCATCCGATCGCACATATTCGCTATCGCTGTCCTCGACTTCTGCCCCAAACAAATCACCAGACTCATTTCTAGATGTTTTATTAATTTCATACAAATACAATGGAAAATATTGGCCAGTATCGACAACGTGGAGCTCTGGAATAGTGTCGGTTATCAACGCTGAAAATCCGCTTCTAGCTCCCGTTCCAGCTACACCTATAACAACGTTTTTTGTCTCGGCAGTTGGGAAAATTTTTGGCATTAGATGTCGCGTCCAATTCCAATCTGAATTTGCATACACCCAAGATTTGGTGAATGGTCGATATTGGCTTATTCGAACATCACCTTCAACTAAAGAGTATTTTTTACCTTTTTTAATTCCAGACTGAATGTCTGTTGTCCACTTAATTTTAGTTTTGTCTCTATTCAAATTGGCTTCAATTTCTTCTTCTGATCTAGAAGACAATCTATCTACCTCAGAATTATAGAATTCAATCATTCTCTCAACGGTCGCAACTAAACCAGATCTAGAGAATTGATAAACCCATTCATCACGATTGGTTTTAATACCCATTGAGTATGTTCTGAAAATTTGCAGATCAGATTTATTTGACTTGTCTCCCATCAAAACAAATTCATTAAACCTATCATCTCTCTGATTAATCCAGTCCCCATGCTGATCCGGCTTTAACTCAATCCAAATGTCGCTTGAATGACTAGATCTAATCGACTGTAGTTTTTCTAATTTTTCTGTCGTTTTTAGATCATCACCAATATCTGCGTAATAAATTTTTCCCTTGTTAGCATCATCGGGGTTTTTGATGAGAATACTTATTGCAATACCAGTCATGCTTCCGCTGCCAAAGATATTTTGACCTTCTCTAGCGGCCCCTTTGCTCAACATATTTTTTCGAATATCACCTCGTAAGTTCAATATGTATATTGAGCTAAATTCATCCACAAGCGTTTTACGAATCCCGTCCATAGCAGGCTTATCAATAAAGCCACTACCAGTTACGAATCCCACAACGCCACGATTTTTTACTCTATCGCTTGCCCATCTAATTGCCCTAATATAAGAATCATATGCTTTGCTTTTACCCATTCTTTTGGATGAATTTTGAACATACGTCTCGCTAATTCTTTTATCTAAAAATGGATATTCAATATTCTGGTTATCATCGTTCTCATTTTTTTGACCTGCCGAGTAAGGTGGATTCCCCATGATTACTCGAATATCTAAACCTTTTTGCTTCCTTAATCTCTCATTGTTGTCTCGCAATGCTTCTGAAACGAGGTCTTTTTTCTCATACAGCGCAAAAGTGTCAGTTAAGCATATCCCATCAAAGGGCATGTAATCCCCATCTTCTACTGAGTGATAAACCTGTTCAATATTGATAGCAGCTATGTAATATGCCAACAAAACTATTTCATTTGCGTGAATCTCATTTTGATACTTATACGGTAATTGTGATTTATCAATAAGACCGCTTTGTATTAGCCTTGTAATGAAAGTGCCAGTGCCCGTGAAGGGATCGAGTATGTGAACATTTTTATCCCCTAATGTTTGTCCAAACTCACTCTTTAATGCGTCATTAATACTGTGAATAATGAAATCCACAACCTCAACTGGGGTATAAACTATTCCCAGTTTTTCAGTCATCTTACGGAATGCATTCCTAAAAAACTTATCGTAAAGTTCAATAATTATTTTTTGCTTAGCGCCAAGATCATTAATACCCTGTGCTCGCATCTTCACGCTTGCATAAAACTTTTCTAAGGTATCTGCTTCTTTATCTAGATTATGTTCATTTAAGGCATTAAGAACGCCTTGCATAGCCTTTGAAACTGGATTGTGCTGAGCAAAGCTATAGCCCTCAAAAAGCGCATCAAACACTGGCTTAGTAATGATATGTTGCGCTAACATTTCAATAGCCTCTGCTCGGCTGATGCTGTCATTAAGATCCTCTTTGAGATCTTTTAAGAATTTATTAAAAGCCTTTATCTCTGTTTTATTTTCTGCATTTTCTAGAATTGCAGTAATGCGACTGATGTGTGTTTGGGCGATCTTGGCAATATCTTTTGCCCACTCATCCCAATACATCCGATTGCCGCATTTTTGAACAACTTTTGCCATGATGGCTCGCTCAATCTCGCCAATCTCAATATTGAGCTCTGCTTGCTTTGGCTCCTCATAGTTTTGAGGTCTTGACCCAATAACGCCTTTAGCTTTTTTAATCTTTGGCTTACCTTTGCCAACATCGCCACCACCGCCCTCAGGCTTTTTCTTGGGGCTTATCTTGTCAGTGATTGCAATCACTTCCATCCTGGACTTATCTTGTCCCGCCAAGTCGAGTTTGTTGATCATTGCATCAAAGCGATCATCATGAGAGCGCAAAGCCTGCAAGACTTCCCAAACAATCTTGTAGCTCTTGTTATCGTTTAAAGCCTCTTCAGGCGTCATACCAGTAGGAATCACAACGGGAAGAATGACGTATCCAAGCTTCTTATTGCTATCTTTTGGCTTACGCATTACACGACCAACAGACTGCACTACATCTACCTGAGAATTTCTTGGCGTTAAAAATAAAACTGCATCCAATGCAGGCACATCCACACCTTCAGATAAACAACGAACATTGCTTAATACACGGCAAGTGTTTTCTGGCAACTCTTCTTTTAGCCAATCTAATTTAGCCTCTTTCTGAGCAGCGTTCATACCGCCATCTACGTGCTCAGCTTCACAAATTAATCGACTAACCGCATCTTCATGCTCTGGATTTTCTTTAATTAATGCAGCACGGTATTCATCGACTACCTTTTGAAACATCCCTGCAATATTTTTACTACTTACTTTGTGGGTTTTGGCGCCTTTATTAATTTCAATAACTTGGCAAAAAGCTACAGCCCTCTTCATGGGGTCTGGGTCAAGCTCCAGATCTACTTGCGTGTCTTGCTTTGACAAAGCCCTCCAACAACCAACAATTTTTGCAGCATCATCTACCCGCAAACTATTGTTTTCGTCTGCCAAAACTCTTTGCAGATTTTTGCTGATGTGATCCTCACTAACAGTCAATACGATGACTTTGTAATCAACTAATATCCCACGCTTAACGGCTTCAGAGAACGAAAGGGTATGGAGTGTTTTGCCATATTGACTTTCATCATCCATGTTGTATAGGACGATGCTGCTTTCTTCTGCCTTTGCCTTTGCTGAATCCCCATAAACCCTGGGCGTAGCAGTCATATAGATCCGCTTTTTAGATCTAATAAAGTCAGAGTTGTGAATCTTTACAAACGCAGATTCATCTTCGCCATCATGGGTTGCGCCTGTAGTTCTATGCGCCTCATCACAAATAATTAAATCAAAATCGGGAAGCTCATTTTTCTTTTGAGCATCTGAAATTACTTGTATGGAGTGATAGGTTGAGAAAATGACGTTGAGGTGCTCTTTATCTTGTCGCTTATTAAATTCATTAGCCAATGCCTTTGGATTTGTTGTGGCGGGATAACGCAGTTCATGCACCAGCATTTGATAGTCATCATCTTTATCACGCTTCTTACCTACTTCACTATCTGAACAAACAGCAAAGCTGTGCATTGGTAAAGTTGATTCTTGCGTCCACTCCGTTAACGTCTGAGATAACAGTGACAAGGAAGGAACTAGAAATAAAACATTGCCGCCCTTACCAGCAACCTCTTCTGCTAGACGCAGCGCCGTAAAGGTTTTACCAGTGCCGCAAGCCATAATCAGCTTGCCCCTATCGGCTGACTCTAGGCCATAGACTACATTTTGAATTGCGTTGCGCTGATAGTCTCGGAGACTCTTGGGCTCTTGCAGAACAACTTCTTTTTTCTTAAAAGTTTCTGCCCAGTTAATTTTGCTATTTTCGAGGTCGCTGAGAGTTATCTTCTGCGTTGGGGTATTTTGCCCCTGCATCGCATCGTCTACGTGATGGCTAACATTATCTGTTGTCAAAATTAACAAACGCTGTGTAAAAGGTTTTTTACCTGATGCTGTAAAAAACGAATCTATGTGTCGTTTGTAAAGTGTAGTTTCAGAATCGTAAAATTTTGCCTGGATTGCGTGATACTCATTGGTCTGTCTTGTTCTCGCAACTAAGTCGATACCAGTATCTGTGCCAGGATCAGAATTGCCTTGTTCAATCCAATATTTGCGCCAGTCTTCCCATAGCCAAACGTTTTCATATAGATCTTTATATTTGGGCTCATTCTCAAAATAGATCTTTGAGAGATTCTCAAAATAGTTGCCTTTTTCCCTCTCAGATTGCGAAGCGGCTCGAAAGGTATCTAAAACGTCTCTTAATGCTGTCATATTTGGCTGTTTTGGTAATTTAATTATTCCCATTAGATTACCATGCACGCCCATCAAATAAGCCTTTAATTACAAGCGTCTAAACACTAGACGCCTATATTTTTAAAACTCATTTAAGGCCATTTTTTACTGGCTCACTTTATGAGCTTTTGACACCCTAAGCTGGTCACATCACCTCGACTTAGGAGATTAGCCATGAAATATCTAATTGTCATATTTTTGCTTGCTCAAGCCGCCTTATATGCCCAAAAAACTCTTGCCCAAGTAACCAATTTTGATAACTCTCCATACAACATGCAGAACAGTCAGTTCAATATGGAGAACTCGCCTTACAACATGCGTAACAGCCCATACAACATGGACAACAGCGCATATAACGTGGGCGCCAAGAATGGGGTTTATGACAACTCTGGCAACAGAATTGGTTATGAGGTTAAGGCGCCAAGCGGCGTAACTAACTATTTTGACAATAGCGGCAACCGAATTGGCTACACACCTTCAAAAAGATGATTGCGAGTCTCCTCTTAGGGGCGTATCTAGCAATCATTCATCCCAAGCCCCTGATGGCAGAAGTTGCCATTGATTGCTCAAGAATCGTTGGCTTGCCTAGACTTAAAACAATGGATTCTTACCTCTACAAAGTAATTACCGTAGACGAGATGCATAGTGCGCCTGCATTCTCCTTTCAAACCCGAAAAGAGTTTTTTACCTCTTATTTCAAAATTGACAAGCTCAGCAAATGAGCTTGTAATAAAGCTTATCAACACCTATGTTTAAAGGCAAAAGATGGGCGATCTGGAAAGGCTTTATAGAATCAAATACATGATCCAAGCACGTGGATCTGTGCCGCTCAAAGACTTTCTTGATGAATTGGAAATATCCAAGGCAACCTTTAAGCGAGATCTTGAATATCTACGAAGCAGAATGAATGCTTCTATTGTTTACGATCGCTTTCATGGCGGTTATCGGTTTGATGGGCAAAGCGTAGGAGAAAAAATTGAACTTCCAGGCTTATGGTTTTCTGAAAAAGAAGCTACTGCATTAGTTCTCATGCAACACCTACTTTCTAGCCTCGATAAAGGTGGATTAATAGAGCCGCATATACAACCACTAACCTCCATTATTGATGGCATTCTTGGCCAAAGCCAAACACCTGCTAAAGAGTTGAGAAAACGCTTAAAAGTATTTGGAATGTCTGCCCGCAAAAGCAATATTGATTGCTTTGAGGAAATTGGTGCTGCATTACTTAAGCGTAATAGGCTACAAACCACCTATTACGCACGCAGCAGAAATGAAACCACTGAAAGAGAAATATCGCCTCAGCGTTTAATCTTTTACAAGGACAATTGGTATCTCGATGCTTACTGCCATCTACGTGAAGATCTCAGAAGCTTTGCCGTTGATGGCATCAAAAAAGCTGCGATAACCAACACCAAAGCTGTTGAGATATCGGAAAAGCAACTACATGAACATTTTTCCGAAAGTTATGGAATATTCTCAGGCAAGGCAACCCAAAAAGCCAAATTGAAGTTCACGCCTGAACGAGCCAGATGGGTTGGAAGCGAAACTTGGCATGGGCAACAAATAGCTTCTTTTGATAAAGAAGGTAACTACATTCTTGAGTTTGACTACAACCAAGATCCTGAGCTAGTTATGGACATCCTTAAGCATGGATCTGGTGTAGAGGTTTTATCTCCAGCGAGTCTACGTAAGCGAGTCAAAGAAGAACTTAGCAGCGCACTTAAAAAGTATTAATCAACCTCATTAGCCGTTAAGAACATAGATTTTTGTAAAGATACAAAGAAGTCTTGGTAAGGCTTTGGATCTGTAACCGCCACATTATTATATTGCGCACTAGCTCTAACAATCATATTTTTGCCAGACGCACCCGGCCTTACAGAAACAGTCATTCTTAAGGCATAGCCACTGAGCTTTGTGGCAGACACAGTTCCTAAATCTAAGTCTGCTTTATCTATAACAAAGCCTAAATCTTGAAGCGTAGCAATGGTTGAGCGCATAGTCTTAGCTTTGTCAGCAGTATCAAAAGATCTTGACTGTATAGATCGAAGCTCAACTGAGGTTTGACCGCCCGCATTTGAATCTAGAACCCTTTCTTTCATGGTGGCATTACAGCCAACCAAAAGTGTTGTAGTAGAAACAGCGAGGATTAGCGGAATATAAGCAAAGGATTTTTTATTCGACATTTTGTGCCTGCAAGAAAATAGATTTAGATAGCTTGTCAAAGAACTCTTGATAAATTTCAGGGTCATTGATTCCTTCTATCTTTGTAAGAACGCCCCTTTGATTCCATACCAATCGTTGAAATGTCACACGAACAACATAGCCATTCTGTGCTTCAACAGGTTGATTGAACTTCACTTGCTTGCCAGTTTTTGTTGTTACATCCACTTGTATTGGATTATTGGTAGCGGCTGGTTTAGTGACTAAAGAAGCTCTAATCTTTTGATCTTTGTCATAACTTGCCTGCACCTTAAATAGGGCGGCCAATAAAATAGCCCCCGCAATTTGACCGCCATCTGTTGCATCTCGAGTTTTTGATGCAACCAGAACGCCTAATTGCATATTGGATTCATCTAAATTAAACCCCATGTCTTGCAATACGTTATTAGATGCAGTTAAAAGTTCTTTCTCACTCTTGATGTCATATTTTCTTGACTGCAACTGTCTATTAGCCAAGGTATCTGGCTGAAACTGCAGAGCCTCTGGCGGTATTTGAGCGGCACAGCCTGCAAGTAAGCCAATAATGCAAAAACTAGCTATAAGTTTTTTCATGTCTTGGCTCTTAGAATTTCGAAGTGTTGTATGCGAAATCTCTGACCAAACCCTTTTCGTCAAACTTAATAACGATGGTTAAAGTTTTCTGCGTTCTGCTAACTGAAGCATTTGCATCTCTTGGAAACCATAAAAATCCTCGGCCTTGAGATGTAGCAGCCATGCCTTCAGTTGAAACCTTGTCGTAAACCCAAACCTCACGGCGCTTATCGTCAGTAGTCACCATATTCGGTGAACCAAGTGCTGAAACCACATCAGCAGAACTCATGCCCACTTTGATTTCTTTTTGCACCTTACCAATAGATAGGTTATCGCCTTCGCCTTTTGCGGCATTCATATCTTTTTGTTGATCTACTAGCGAAGTTGGGTAACAACCTGCTAAAGAGAAAGCCGCGGCAATCATAACGACGCCAATAACAAAAGATTTATTCATAATATTTCACAGAAAGAAGGGGGCAATTTGCCCCCGAATTGATTAAAACTTATATCCCACACCAATCAATGCATTAAATGTATTTGCGCTTGATGTATTTGAGTATGAATAGGTATAAGTGCTTACCTTTCCAGAGTATGTGTTGGTTACATTTCCATAGCTCATGTAATTAACTTCACCAAATGCATACAAACCACCTTGAATCAGTTGCTTGTAGCCCAATCCAAGTGAGTAACCTGTGTAGTTAGTTGTTTGCGCACTTCCACCATTGTCGGTAGCTTGAATTGATGCGCCTGTGTAACCCACTTTTCCATACAACAATCCATCTGTCCCAATTGGTGTAGCAGGAGATAAAAAGATGTTGTATGCGTTTTGTTTCTTATATGAACCTGTAACAGTTCCATATCCATTGATGCCATAGGTGTAATTAGCAGATGATGAATTGAGCGGGTCATACTCAACACCTAAACCAAGTAAAAAATCCTTGCTTAGTGATGCGTAATACCCAACCCCAAGTGCGCCCGTAAATCCACTAGATGTAGAAACTGTTGTTGAAATAGGAACCGTGCCTACACCACCAATTGATAAGCCACCACTTGAAAATGATGGGTTAATACTTTCATAACCAATCCCGATTTGTCCGTAAGCGCCCTCAAACTTGGACTGAGCATTTGCGACGGCGATTGAAGAAAGAACTAACCCTGCGGCGAATAAAAGTTTTGATACTTTTGTCATTTTCACTCCTTTTGCTAATGAACTAAATTTAGTATCAGCTTGGAGTGTTGGAGTTTCAATTAAATTTAAACATAAAGAATATGCATATCAAGTATGTATATTTTTGTTATCTAATTAAAAAAGTTTTTGCTTAAATCATTAATTAATTTTTTTAATTTATCTGTTGGTATCAACAGTCTTTGCCGCTTATCTTTAGTATCTTGAACAAGCTCTACCCAGCCATGTCTAGTTAAATGATTGAGATGCTTTCGAGTATTCAGCATGCTTTGTGTTGTTTGTGTGCAAACCTCTTTGATAGTAGTGGGCTTGTTATTTAGGCTTGACTCAAGAATTCGCAATAGCAGATCATATGTAACTAATGAATGTCCGTTATACAAAGTCTGATCTAAATACTTCTTAGCTTGGATAATTTTTTTTAAGTTTTCTACGTATTCCATTCTTTTCATGCACCTATGTATAAACGGCGTTTATAAAAAAATCTAGAAAAGAAATAGAACAAAAATAGAGCAATTAAGTATGCATAGTTACGTTATCTATTTCCCATTTGCTTTCTTGGGAAGTTGTAGATTACAAATTGAAGGGCTCATCGATTGAGCCTTGTGAAATTAATTTGATAGTTTTTATAACTACTGTATGAATACACAGTATTATTGGCATCAATAACGATGCCAATAAACGAAAGCGTTAATAACAAGAAGCCTATTGCTTTCTTTTCTTTGGGTTTCTCTGCTCAAACTCAATAGCTTCTTGTAACTGAGCCTTCTGTCGCTCTAGTTCTTTATGTCGCCGAATAAGATCTTTGCCAGATATAACCTGTTGATCCTTAAGCAAAGAGTCTAGGGTGGGCTTACTCTTCCCACGGGAATCGTTCACGACCCAGCTCCTCCATAATTTCACGCTTACTCTTGGCGGCTTTTGATGATCGGTTAGTTCCATGCTTTGCCCAATGCTCTTGATCAGCATGAATTTCAGCCAACTCATTTTTAGCGTCTTCTGCTAAAGAGGTGAGCTTTTTAGCTTTAATCTTGCCCACAAACTCTAGGTTAGATTCGTCAGTCATATCGCAATTCTAAGCGTCCCGTAACTAGACGCACCACATTAGTTGCAATTAAATCCACCATATCCATTAGGCATACATGTCTTTGTCAATGGGGCAACGGTTTGGGGCCTATTTGGGTCTGGCATACCCTGTAATTGGATTTGTTGGCGGGGTTGCTGATTTGCATTTCCTTGCTGCTGTATTGGTGCTGGAGTCTGCTGCCAAGCAGGAATACCTTGCATACATTGCTGAGGATTTTGTTGATATTGGCAAGTATTCCAGTCTGGAGCTTGGGCCCATACCGATGAACTTAAAAATAAAGAGATAAAAAGTAATTTTTTCATATGCAGCTCCATTTATTACATACTTATTGCCGATGAATAATTCTAAGATTCATTATCGCTTCAATAGGTCAGAGTAGAATTATTTCAACCCTCATTCTCAATCGGGAGACCTATGAAACCTCTATTTCTTGCCTTGCTAGTTCTCCTATGCAATTTTGTCACGCCAGCATATTCACAATCTCAAACTTACAACCAGAGTCAGCCAACTGGTAAGCCATTATTGGACCTAGACAACCAATCCTCCAACGCCAGTTCTCCGCCTCCACCCAACCCAAAATTAAATCCAAGCCCAAAAGCCGCCATTACAGATGATATCTCAGCATTTTTTGCTGATAAAAGTGTGCGCCGAATAGGGCTGCTAATAGTCATTATTGTGCTTGGCTACAACCGATTTAAAAAGAAAAAATTGGAAGAGCGATCAAAGTTGTGAAATGCTTTATTGCTGCCATTTTTCTGTTGGCAACACTAAACGCTAATGCAGAGCTTTGGAATGCAGTCGTTGTCTCAGAGACTGGCACAACTTTCTTTTATGATCCAACCAGCATTATTAGGGATGGGAATATGGTGAAGTATTGGGAGTTAGAAAACTACCCCGAACCATTGGTAGCTGGCAATATCATTTTGCTCTCATCAAAAATTCAAATGCTTGTGGATTGTCAAAATAAGAAATATAAGAACCTTAATATATTTGATTACAGCAAATCTTTTGCTACCGGTGATTTAGTAAAAATTGATTTGACCGGAAACTCCCCCTGGAATCCTATTACACCAGGCTCGGTTGACAATGCATTATTTGATTTTGTTTGCAAAGCTCAACCCAATTAAAGGTTATAACCATGAAAAAACTATTAGCTTTGATTTTGACACTCATTGTCACGAATTCTCATGCTGGCAACACCTCTTACTCTTGTATTGTTAAGTATGCAGGCGAAGTATCTAATGCGGGAGATATGGACTATGCCACCAATGTTCACAAAGGAAAAAATGGCATGCTCTCATCATATATTGGCACCACATTTACAGTTGATAGAAATACTGGCGCAGTAATTGGAGAGATAGTTAGCAATCAAAGCGCCAATGCAATCAAGACTGAAATTTTGAGTAATGGCAGCGGAGGAAATGCTTTTAGGTTATTGACTAGATTCGGGCCAAACCCATCAATCTTGTATTTACAAATCAATGACTATCCCGCCTATAAGAATGGGAATGAAAGCCCTTTTATAGGATTTAGATGGAGCGAATCGATCTCGGGCAGCTGCAAATAATCTAATACTCAAATACATTAATTAAGCGTCTCGTAACTAGACGCTGAATAAATTGTTCCATCTAGAACAGACAATTAAATATCCTCTATCTATTGAGGCATGATGAAATGGGGCTGGCAAGGCACCCATTTTGCCAATCACTGGTGATATCGATATTCCTGTGTCTTGCCGCCATAGCCATATGAAGCGGCTCTTACATCTTGAACATAGATATAGCTTTCCTCATGTAGGTTTCCCAAGATTTGCTCAAATCCAGCAAATGCTTCCTTGATATATTGAGCCTTCTCATCCTTTGTGTTGGTTTCATCAGTAATTTTGATGTCGAAGAAGAAGCTGTTTTTTCCTTGCTCACTCAGCAAATTACCGCCAACAAACCATTGGTCAAGCTCTACATAGTCAATGGCTATTGCTGTGACTTCCTTTTTCTTTCCCAAGATTCTGTGGGTCAGATCCAACAGTAGTTCATTAATCTTCTTTGTTGTTTCAATAGATTTTTTACCGCTGACTTTTACATTCAAAATTGGCATTTCATTCTCCTAATTAGTTAGCTATACAACTATTAATACAAAAAAATAGAGGGCTACAAAACTTCGCTAATTCCCCTCAATTTACCAACAACATCTAAAAACTCATTCGCGCCCAATAACTTCTTGAACTTCTTTGTTACTTCACCACTTGCGGCATTGAGGCCGTCTTTGATTGCCTTGGCCTTCTTAGTTGGATGAACTTCAATCTCACGAGCATCATCGGCTGATGGTAATCTCTCGATTAATCCCAGCTTCTCCAATCCATCCAGACCTCTAGATGCAGTAGGCTTAGTGATATTCATTTCTTTAGCCAAGGCATTTTGATAAGAGCCAGGTTTTTCCAATATGACTCTCAACAAAAATGCTTGTGATGGAGTCAGTCCAAATGACTTAAATGCCAATGTCCACTCCCGCTCTAGTTTACGAGCCAGTGAGGTGGTATTGAAATAGAGGCATTGTTCAAACATGTAGGCACTCTAACACGTTTTAGTTAGCTATGCAACTATAAATTAGATATTATCCATCCAACCTCGTAGAATCAAGGCATGAGAGCGGAAGATATTGGAACCATTTGCCCAGCCTGCGGAAAAGCCAACGACTGCCAAATGGCTAGCGATAAGAAATGCTGGTGCTTTGATGTATCGGTTGATAAGTTCAAACTTGAACAAGCGCTTAAAGACAAATCAAAAGATCAATGTTTGTGTAAGGCCTGCTTGAAGAAGTTAAGCGTCTAGTTGCTGGACGCTTATGTAATTTTGTATTCTTGAAAAAACTCTAATAAATTTAAATTTCTTACGCCCAATTCATCACATACTGGTCTAAGCCCATATTGAGCTAAATTTTTAGTTTCTGAAGTTACAACCGTTGCCTCATCCTGAGATCTTGCCAAAGCAATTAACCATGGATCAGCCCCAGCCATAAATCGCTTGCGATGAGCGTTAATTGAAAAATTAGAATTTTTCTCAACATCTGAAATAACATCAGCATACTCAAGCTCAATGTCTTGAGAAATATGAAACATGTGCCTTGATTTAGCCATGAATGCCTCGCGCCACTCATCTGCTTTATTTTTCACTTCATCATGCACGGCATCCACCGAAATGATCTCTCTTTTATCAATTCCTTCATAGAGCTTAGTCCATATTGGCTTGAAAATGACTAGATGCTCTGGATAGTGGCGCTCACCCAAATCAATTAAACAGCATGAATCAATGCAGTATTTCATCAACGAAGTCCACCAACTAACTTGTCGATTTTCTTAACCCGTAAATTCAATATGGATGATGCATCAAAAATATCCAATAATCCTGAAGCATAAGCATTTAGGACTAGCCTAAAAGTTGGCTTACCCATATCTTGCCTCATGATATGTTCTCGAGGAATCTTTATTTCCCCTGTTTTTGAATGTTTTTTTTCTGCGGCGGCTTTATTTCGCTCGTCGAGAAGTTCAGCAAGATCGTGGCCGTTTATCAGACCAAGCCTCTTTAAACAAACTGCTGCGGTGCTATATGTAACGCGGAACTCTAGCGCCAACGCCTCCATCATTTCTTTTGGCGTAAGTCTCTCTAATTGGGCTGAATTTACTTTATGGGAAGGAACCAATATTTCCGCAGCCAAACTATTGCATTCTGCCTCTAACTTGCTCTCACTATTATTAAGATAGCCAACACTTTGAGAAGTAATGTCATTAATTGCTGATTTTCCAAAGAGCAAATGGGCGTATTCATGCAAGAGGGTAAATAACTTTCTCTCGTTGGCGCCGCCGCCCCTTTTAACCAAGATTATTGGCTGTTGCTCATAAAAGATTGCAGCCCCAATTACACCCGTTACATCCGGTAAATATTGAGACTCGTAAACCAGAACACCATCGTTCTCAATTTTCTCTTTCCAATAACCAAATGCATCTTCATAGTTAAGTCGAGAGACCTCTTCTTCTTTTATTCCTAAACGAGATCTGATCTGCATCGCCATTGCGGGGAAATCATCGCCTGCAATAGTTTTAAATCTAACGATTGGCTCGTCCAAATCTTTGGCTAACTCAAGAAATAGCTCTCGTCTATCTCTACATTTTTTAATTTCTAAATTAAGCCTGTGGTGCTCTACCCCAACATTACCTGGCTCTAGTCTTAAGTCAGGAATTGGTGACGGCTTGTTGAGCTCAGGAAATTCTTTGAGATAAAAGTATCCAAATGGAATTTGATAGGCTTCAGCAGCTGCTCGAAGTTGCGCCAAGGTTAAGGCGCGTTTCCCAGATTCTGCCAGCTTTAAATTCTCCTCAGAAACACCAATAGCTAATGCCGCCTGGTGAATAGATAAATTCACAGACTCTCTAGCCAAAGCTAGTATTTGATAATTGTTGGAGGCTCTTATGGTTGTCATGCTTGGATATCAATTTACTACACGAACCCACGCTCGGCCAACTCAAAGCTGTCGATGCCATTTTGGGGAAATATGAAACCGCTGGAAGCCAATAGATTCGGTGCTTAGCGGGCAGTGAGTCTTGCTGTGCTTAGACCCAATGAATAGAGGACTGTTAATCCTCTTGCCTGCGTTTTCAATCCTCTGCTCTACCGACTGAGCTACCAGGCCAAGACTTGGAATTATAAATGAAAGTCTGTTTTAGCTTGAAAAATGGCTTGTAATGCCTAACTAGCCTTGGTTGTAGCCCTAGATCGAGCTGCATGTAATTTTCTGTAGCTATCAATCATGCGGTGGTGCCGATCAAGGCCCTCTAGCTGCGTGCTGGTTGGAGCCAATCTATAAAAGCGTACGCTACCGTCAACCGAGCCGATTACGGCATCCATTCTCTCATTGCCAAACATTCGACGGAAGTTGATTGCGTAGTCATCGAGCTCTAGTTCGTCATCTAACTTAATTTCAAGTACTGCGTTGAGCGCCTGATAAAACAGTTTTCGATCAACGGTGTTGTCGTTGTATTGAAGAAAGGCGCCAACTAATTCATGTGCTTCATCCAATTGTTTTAAAGCAAGATGTATGAGCAACTTCAGCTCTAAAATGGTGAGCTGACCCCAAACCGTGTTCTCATCAAACTCAACGCCAATCAATGTGGCGATATCACCATACTCGTCTAGCTCGTTATTTTCTAGACGCTCAAGGAGTGCAGTCAGTTTTTTATTATCTAAGCGATGCAGATTCAAAATATCGGCGCGGAATAACAAAGCCTTGTTCGTGTTGTCCCATACCAAATCTTCTACTGGATATACCTCAGAATATCCTGGCACTAGAATCCTACAAGCCGTTGCGCCCAGCTCATCATATACAGCAACATATGACTCTTTACCCAAGCCCTCAAGAATGCCAAACAAAGTTGCCGCTTCTTCGGCGTTGGAGTTCTCTCCTGCGCTAGAGAAGTCCCACTCTACAAATTCATAATCTGACTTTGCGCTGAAGAAACGCCACGACACAATACCGCTCGAGTCAATAAAGTGCTCAACAAAGTTATTGGGCTCAGTGACCGCTTCACTTGCAAAGGTTGGCGGGGGTAAGTCATTAAGGCCCTCTAAGCTACGCCCCTGAAGCAATTCAGTCAGACTACGCTCTAGCGCAACCTCTAGGCTGGGGTGGGCGCCGAAGGATGCAAATACGCCACCCGTGCGGGGGTTCATGAGAGTGACGCACATCACGGGATAGACTCCGCCCAATGATGCATCCTTTACCAATACCGGAAAGCCTTGCTCCTCCAGCCCCCGAATACCAGCGAGGATACCCGGGTACTTATCCAATACTTTTTGCGGTACATCAGGCAGAGCAATTTCGCCTTCTAGAATTTCACGTTTTACTGCGCGCTCAAATATTTCGGATAAACATTGCACTTGCGCTTCAGCCAAAGTATTGCCTGCACTCATGCCATTACTGACATAAAGATTTTCAATCAGGCTTGACGGAAAATAAACGGTCTCTCCATCTGAGTGACGCACATAGGGTAGCGAACAAATACCACGCTCTACATTGCCAGAATTCGTATCGATCAAATGCGAACTACGTAATTCACCATCGGGATTAAAAATATTCAGGCAATGCGCATCCAAAATATCTGTTGGCAGCTCATCATCGGGGCCAGACTTAAACCAGCGCTCATTGGGATAGTGCACAAATGCAGCATTGGCAATATCTTCACCCCAATATGTGCCAGCATAAAAATGGTTATTACTGAGTCGCTCAATGTACTCGCCCAAAGCCGATGCGAGAGCGCTTTCCTTTGTGGATCCCTTGCCATTGGTGAAGCACATAGGCGAATGTGCATCACGGATATGCAGCGACCAGACGTTAGGAATGATGTTGCGCCATGAAGCAATTTCAATCTTGATACCCAGATTCGCAAGTACGCCAGACATATTGGCAATCGTTTGCTCTAAGGGCAAATCCTTGCCCACAATATAGGTAGAGGCATCAGTAGCAGGCTTTAGGGTTAATAAGGTCTGTGCATCTTCATCTAAGTTTTTGACTTCTTCAATAACAAACTCTGGCCCAGCTTGTACAACCTTTTTAACCGTACAACGCTCAATCGAGCGCAAAATCCCTTGACGATCATTGGCAGAGATATCTTCCGGCAGCTCCACTTGAATCTTAAATATTTGCTGATAGCGGTTCTCTGGATCAACAATATTATTTTGTGAAAGGCGAATATTTTCAGTTGGAATATTGCGCGTGTCACAGTACAACTTCACAAAGTAGGCTGCGCATAAAGCTGAAGAGGCCAAGAAGTAGTCAAAAGGGCCTGGAGCTGACCCATCACCCTTGTACCGAATAGGCTGGTCAGCGATTACAGTGAAGTCATCAAACTTTGCCTCGAGACGAAACTTATCGAGAAAGTTGACCTTAATTTCCATGCGAATAATTCCGAAAGTAATGAAACAGTGATTTGGGCGCTATTACTAGCTGCGCTGACTAAACTGCGCAATAGGCGTGACGGCTATTTTGAAGCCTTACTGCTCACCTTTATTGCGCGAAGTATCGATTCCCAAGGCTTTGAGTTTGCGATACAAGTGGGTTCTCTCTAGGCCGGTGTACTCAGATATCTTCGTCATGCTGCCGCCCATGATTTGCATTTGATGCTCGAAATAGGCTTTTTCAAAAAGATCTCTAGCTTCTCTTAGAGGCAAATCAAAATAGGTCTTTGCAATTCCGCTAATGTATTCGCCTTCTGCTGGGGCTTGCGCTGGTTCAGCGCTCAGAGCCTTAGGAGTCGGGCTTACGGTGGCGCCAGACTGAACGGCTCTCTGTTCTTCTGGTTCGATATATTTTGGAGAGCTCTCCAGCGCCTTACTCACAGTCTTGAGTAATTTCTGTAAGGCGATCGGTTTTTCTAAGAAGTTGAGCGCACCAATCCGTGTTGCCTCAACCGCAGTATCAATCGTGGCATGACCGGACATCATCACTACCGGCATTGTTAATTGCCCAGTCTTTGACCATTCTTTTAATAAAGTAATTCCGTCGGTTTCAGGCATCCAAATATCTAACAACACTAAATCCGGACGCATTTGCTCGCGAATGGTACGAGCCTGAGCTGCGCTCTCTGCTGCATAAACAGTATGGCCTTCATCCGTGAGAATCTCATTGAGGAGCTCACGAATTCCCATCTCGTCATCAACGACCAAAATACTAGCCATACTTAGGCTGCCTCTTTTGCTAAATTCATAAACAAAATTGATACTTTTGCACCAACCACTTCCTCGCCCTGCATACGGTTTCGGATTTCAATTTTGGCCCCATGATCATCAATAATTTTTTTGACCACCGCCAAACCCAATCCCGTTCCTTTACTCTTAGTGGTTACGTAAGGTTCAAAGGCTCTTGCCAATATCTTAGCTGTAAATCCAACTCCACTATCACTTATTGTTAAGCGCACCGCATTTTGCGTTACGCCATCTTGCTCGCCATAGGGCACTAATTCTGTTTTTATCTCTACAGGCTCAGCCTGATGCTTGCCTTCAAGGGTCGCATCTTGAGCATTTTGTAGCAAGTTATGAATTACCTGTCTTAGCTGGGTTGAGTCTCCCATAATATTTGGGCAACGCTCATCTAGCTGGGTACGCAATGGACTGCCTTCGTATAAGCCCAAAATTTCTGATGTAAGTGTATTAATCGAGACCGGCTTGAGTTGTGGCGTAGGGGTTTTAGCGAAGTCCCTAAAATCATTCACCATCTCTTTCATGGCTTGTACTTGGCCAATGATGGTTTCAGTACTGCGATTCATTATCTCTTCTTGCTCTGGGCTAAGCTTGCCTGAAAGCTTATGCTGCAAACGCTCCGCAGATAGCTGAATTGGAGTTAGTGGATTCTTAATCTCATGGGCCAAGCGTCGTGCGACCTCACTCCAAGCGATCGATCTTTGTGCGCTCACCACGTCCGTAATATCATCAAATACCACCATCCGTAGCTCGGGCGTTAATTGTGTGCCACGCACAAACACGGTGATACCGGGTTCATTCTCAAATTCGTTGGTAGCGTGAAGTTGGATTTGCTTTTGCCAAACTGGTGCAGCTTGCGGAGCAGCTTGAGCAGTGTCGCTACCACTCTCATTCGCCACAGTTAATTTCATGGTTGCAAAGCCCTCTTTGATGGCGCTCTCAAACTCAATCAGTGCTGGGTTACTACTCAAGGGCTTGCCATCTAATAAGGTTAGATCATGTGCAAATATGCGGTCAGCGCCAGCATTGCTAGAAACTACGTTGTAATTTTTATCAAAGATGCAAACACCTGCTGTTAGGTTGCCCAATACTTTTTCTAAAAATGCCTTAGATTCCTGTAAAGAGGTACGGGTATCGGCAAGCTGTCTAGTCATCACATTGAATTGCCGTGTGAGCATCCCCAGCTCGTCGCCAGTATCTAGCTCTGGCTTTGGCGATAAGTCACCCTGTGCAACGGCCTGAGTGCCCTTCAGCAGCATCAAGAGTGGGCGGGCGAGCTGACGCCCCAATAGCAAAGCCAATATCACCGCAACAAATAATGCAAAAAATAGGGTGAGGGTAAGCGTGCCCACAAACATTTTGCGCAGCCCACTACGTCCCAAGGCTTTTTCTTGATATTCACTGTAAGCGCTCTCGACTGCAAAAATATTTTTTGCTAATGGCTCCGGAATAAAACGCACTAACTGCAGGAAATATTTATCTTCGCCATCTTTATTCAGATCTGCTTTGCCCAAGATGGGCTTCTTTCGCACAATCGGCACAATCGCCCTTACTCGATAGCCTCGCTGCCCGTTCTCTAGCTCAATTTGATCTAAAAAAGTAATGCCTTTCTTCTTAAAGGCCTCTGCAATCACTTCGGCACTAGGAGCCGGTAAGAATTTCTTAGGTCGCGCTTCACTACTGAAAATAAAACTACGCTGCATGTTAAAGAGGGTAACCTCTTGAATGCCAAATTGATTCCGAATTTTCATGACCATAGCCCCGACCTGCTCGGAACTAGAGCCTGCTGGTACTTGAACAATTTGCTCGGCGATGAAATTACCCTCACCAAGGATTTCTTCTTGGGCAACGCGTAAGGTGACTCGTCCTAACTCTAGTCCCGAATCCAGCGCTGACTCAACCTTAACGTCAAACCAAGTCTCGATACTTCTTGATACGAATTGAAGAGACACTCCGTACAAAATTAAGCCCGGCACGATTCCGACTAAAGCAAAAATCATTGCCAGCTTTGCAATCAAGCGGGTACCAAAGTGGCCTCGATACCAGCGTACGGCAATCACAATCACCAAGGTCAAAATGACCAGAGTTAAGCAAACTCCAATAACTACGTTGGCTGCGTAAAGCCAAATGAAGTATCGATCAAAAAACTCAGTGTTAGATGATGCAATCGACAATAAAACTAATAGCATCAATGCAAATATGCCGATTAAGCCTATGGCGATTGGGAGCAATTTCTTGCGCCAAGCTTTTGATTCAAAAAAGCTTGGCTTGAGCGGTGCTAAGGCTTCTCTCATCGCTTAATCAGCGCCGGGCCATTAGGGGAGAAAGGGAAATGCAGCCAGTCACTCGAAACATTCCAGTCTCGATTATTCAATGCATTGACCTGGAATGGTTTGGGGAGCTTGCTTAAATCTAAGGTCATGCGCAGACCTGCGGTATAGGCTTTACTAGCATCCAGTTGATTGTTGTCAATAACGCGCCAACCACCGACACTGCCCACCGCTTGCAGCGCCTCAGAAATTGTTTTTGCCGAAAAAGTAAAGCCGTCAGATGCAATTCGATATTGCTGAGTAAGGGGCTGATACGACAAACGTGTTTGTCTTTGAACTAGGGTAGATTTTTCATCAAACCAATACCAACGTGAGCGCGTGAGATCAAATTCAGTTTGAAAATATAAGACCACACCTTTTTGAACGGCCTCTTCCAGGCCTGGAGAAAGTTCAATTTGAAAAGTAGCATTTAATAACCAGTCGCTATCAACCTTTTCTAATTCAAAGGATTTGATCTTGATACCTTCGGCGCGGACAGTAGTTGAAAATACACTCAACACCATCAAACCCAAAAAGATGAATTGCTTAATTCTTTGGCTCATGGCCCATTTTTCTTAAACAAGGCATAGTAAAAACCGTCATTGGCTTCTGTAGGCAAAAGCTGTCCTGGAGCGCTTAATCGTACCGCATTGCTATGCTGCTGAGCAAACCAAACCGCTTGATCCTCCCCCTCTTCCGGAAATACCGAGCACGTAACGTATAGAAGCAGGCCTTCTAGCTTGAGCAGCTTCCAAGCTTGGGTCAATATCTCACGCTGCTTTTGCTGCAAGGACCTAATGTCCGCCTCACGGCGTAAAAATGGGATATCTGGGTGACGAGCAACAATTCCCGATGCAGAGCAAGGCGCATCTAGCAAAATTTTGTCAAACAGTACGCCATCCCACCAGGCAGCTTTTGAGGCATCACCACGAAGCACTTTTACTTTTTCAGAATGCAGGCGTAGACGATCTAAGTTGCCCCCAATTTTTCCAAGGCGCTCGCCATCCAGCTCTAACGCTCTCATCTGACAGTCCGCCAACTCCAGCAAATGAGCAGTCTTTCCGCCAGGGGCTGCACAGGCATCTAAGATTAAATCGCCGGGCTGAGGATTCAATAAGGTCGCTGCCAATTGAGCACCAGCATCTTGTACAGATGCGGCGCCACTATAAAAACCTGGTAAATCAGAAACGGGAACTGGGTTTGGTAATAACAATGCGCTTGGCAATGGGATCCCTGCAACCGACTCAATGGGCAAAGATGAAATACTCGCATCGCTTAATAGAGCTTGATATTGTTCCCGTGAATATTGCCGTTGATTCACGCGCAAAATTAATGGTGCACGCTTGGCTTGAGCAAATAAGATCGACTGCCATGCTTTTGGATAATTTCGCTTTAAGTTTGCTCGCCACCAAGCGGGGACGAACATGGGAATAGGATCCGGTGGGTAGTGAGGCTGACCCTCAGGGGGTTGCAAGGCGAGACTCACCTTGCGCAGCACCGCATTTACTAGGCCCTTGGCATACATCGTCTTGTCATACTCTTCGCAGGCCCTAACTGCTTGATCAACAATCGTATGGGCTGCATAACCCTTCCCCTCAGAACCATCGCGGACAAACAGAGCAATAGCAACAGTCAACAAATGATCAACTTCTGGTGGTGGAGCTTTAGGAACAAATTGCTTTATCAGCTCATGAGAGCGAATCCATTTACGCAATGCATCGAAACTCAAGCTTTGGACGATTGGTCTCTCGTGCGCATCTAGTTGATCTAACACTTCAGTCAGGGATCGACCACTCATCACCTCAGTAATGGCCTGAGCAGCAATAGTGATTGCTTCAGAAAGAGGTAAGCTATGCGGCGTTTTTTGATCTACCAATGGAATTTACTCGGGGTCAAAGCAATGCCTTTGTTTGAAAGCACAACAATTTATCGTCGGCGCTCAATGTTTGCAAACACATCTTTGCACTCATTTTTTTTCCGCCGGGCTTTTGCATCTCTAACACTTCAATGGCTCCAGATCTGCACTTCACATACACGCCTTGATCACCCAAGCCCAACACCTGGCCAGGCATTGCTGACTGACTATCGGGGGCTGTCTTGGCAACACGCGAACTCCACAGCTTGATAGAGAGGTCACCTAAGCTGGTGGTGGCGCCAGGAAAAGGGTTAAATGCCCGTATCCGAGCATCGATTTGCTGTGCATCTAGATGCCAATCGATCTCAGCCTCAGCTTTTAATATTTTTTCCGCATACGAAATGCCAAGCTTTGACTGGGGCATATGCGTTAAATCATGACCGTTTTGTAATTGATTAAGCACATTAACAATTAACTTGGCGCCCAAGATGGCTAAGCGATCATGCAGCGTAGCGCTGGTTTCATGAGCAGAAATTTCGAGCTCTTCTGTCAATACTGTATCGCCCGTATCAAGACCAGCATCCATCTGCATGATGCATACGCCTGTCTTATGATCGCCTGCTTCTATGGCGCGTTGAATAGGTGCAGCACCACGCCAACGGGGCAAAAGAGAGGCGTGAATATTAAAGCTTCCGTGTCTGCCTGGGCGTTCACTAATATCTAAAATTTCTTGGGGCAATATCAAGCCGTAGGCAACTACTACCATCGCGTCAAAATCAATTGCTGATAATTGCTGATATGCATCTTGGGCTTGTAACTTTTTTTGAACATCAACACTGTTTCGCTTTAGTGTCTCTGGCTGAAGTACGGGTATGCTTTTCTTGAGGGCAAATTCTTTAACGGGACTGGCTTGTAAATGCATGCCTCTACCAGCGCGGCGATCAGGCTGGGTAAGCACCAGCACGATTTCATGGCCGGCTGCATCAATTGCGCGCATGGCCTGTGCTGCAAATTCGGGGGTCCCAGCAAAAACTATTTTCATTCAGGGCGCTTAGCGCTGACCTACTAATTCTTTGGCACGCTTCTTCATTTTTTGTGAGATGCGAGTTTGCTTAAGAAACGATAGATACTCAACAAATACCTTTCCCTGCAAATGGTCCAACTCATGTTGCAAGCAAACCGCTAACAATCCATCGGCGTCAAGCTCAAACTCTTTACCATTTAGATCAAGAGCCTTAACGCGAATTTCTGCAGGCCTCTCAACTTCGTCATAAAACTCAGGAACAGAAAGACACCCTTCACGCCAAGATTTTTTCTCGGGGCTTGCCCAAATAATTTCTGGGTTAATAAAAACCATTAGCTCATTTTGCTCATCAGATACATCAATCACGACAATGCGTTCATGAATGTTCACCTGAGTTGCAGCTAACCCAACCCCGGGCGCCTCATACATCGTCTCTGCCATGTCGGCCACTATCTGTTTAATACGAGCGTCTACCTGTGCCACTGGTTTGGCAACTTGATGCAAGCGCGGATCGGGGTAACAAAGGACGGTTAACAAAGCCATATAGGAATTATCCAACAGAGCAATCTGTCTGTCCTGATTGCGCAAAATTCCCCGCCCATCAGAATGTTTGATATCTATGCCTATGCCACCAAACATCATCAACAAAATCCCCAGGGGTGACAAGAACTACCCTCTCAGACTCCACGACCTCTACGATGCCCCCAGCGCCCTATATATAAGTGGAAATACAAAATTGTTACGGCTGCCAATGGTGGCAATCGTGGGCTCCCGCAATGCCAGCGCTACAGGGCTCAAAAATGCCGCTCTATTTGCCCATAAGCTCTCTAAGGCGGGACTACTTATCATTTCAGGGCTTGCTAGGGGCATCGATGGAGCGGCTCACCGAGCAGTCCTTGATCTTTGCCAGCCTCACTTCACGGCAGCGGTTTGCGGCACCGGCCTAGATATGGTGTATCCAAGGGAGCATCTTGGCCTTGCAAAAGCAATTGGGCAGCAAGGATTGCTTATCTCAGAGTTTGCGCCAGGCGTTGGCCCCAAAGCCTTCCACTTTCCAAAACGAAATCGCATTATTGCCGCTTTAGCGCTAGGTGTGGTGGTGGTTGAGGCAACCGAGAGATCCGGCTCCCTTATTACCGCTCGTATTGCGGCAGACCTAGGAAGGGAAGTATTTGCATTGCCAGGACCCATCCATGACCCTCTTTTTGTAGGGTGCAATCAACTCATCCAGCAGGGCGCAAAATTAGTTCAAACCCCCAAAGACGTGCTCGATGAGCTCATTTTTACCTAAAAACCTCATTTAAGCGCATTTAAAGTGGGTTTTATCTAAAAAATGTCTTCGCTCGGGGGGTCAAAAATCCTCTAAAAAGGGCTTTTTTGGACTTTTCCAGATTTATCGGTTAATAATAAAAAAGGGGATAGCAATGGGCCAAATCCTGATTTGGTTTAAATTGATCATCCTTTTTCCCTATTAAAAACATTAATTCAGGCTCAAATTTAGGCAAACGCGTGGCTAAAGCATCTACCAAAAGCAGCACCAAGATCTCATCTGTCGATCACCCTAAGGCTCTGATCATTGCTGAAAAGCCCTCGGTAGCTAACGATATCGCTAAAGCTCTGGGTGGCTTTACTAAGCATGAAGACTATTTTGAGAATGATGACTTTCTTATTTCTTCTGCTGTTGGACACCTCTTAGAAATTGCAGCCCCAGAGGAGTATGACGTCAAGCGTGGCAAATGGTCTTTTGCCAACCTGCCTGTTGTGCCACCCTATTTTGATTTGCGCCCGATCGCCAAGACCGAATCGCGTTTGAAAGTGTTGCAAAAACTCATCAAACGTAAAGATGTCACCTCACTCATTAATGCTTGCGATGCGGGACGTGAAGGCGAACTCATTTTTAGATTGATTGCGCAACATGCAAAAGCATCGCAAACCGTCAAAAGACTTTGGTTGCAATCAATGACACCTGCAGCAATCCGTGATGGGTTTGCAAGCCTGCGCACTGATGACGAAATGCAACCACTTGCAGATGCTGCGCGCTGTCGCTCAGAGGCCGATTGGCTGGTCGGTATTAATGGCACGCGTGCCATGACTGCATTTAATAGCAAGAGTGGTGGCTTCTTCTTAACCACTGTTGGCCGCGTTCAAACGCCAACGCTCTCGATTGTTGTTGAACGCGAAGAGCTGATTCGTAAATTTATTTCAAAAGACTATTGGGAAGTTAAGGCGGAATTTATTGCTGCAGCCGGCATTTACGAAGGTCGCTGGTTTGATCCCAAATTCAAAAAAGATGTTACTGAGCCCGACGCTCGTGAGAACCGTCTATGGAGTGAAGCAGCTGCACAAAGTATCGTGGCAGCTTGCCGCGGTAAAAAGGCTACCGTTACTGAAGAAGCGAAGCCTGCAACTCAACTTGCGCCACAACTATTTGACTTAACAAGCTTGCAGCGCGAAGCGAATGCTCGTTTTGGATTCTCTGCTAAAAATACGCTGGGCCTTGCCCAAGCGCTGTATGAGCGTCACAAAGTGTTGACCTATCCTCGTACTGATGCAAAAGCATTGCCAGAAGACTACTTGGATACTGTTAAGCAAACCATGGAGAACATTGCGGATCATTCGCAAGAATATCGTGCATTTGCTAAACAAATTTTGCAGGGCGATCCAAAGGATCCCAAAGCAAAGGCAGGTTATGGATGGATCAAACCCAACAAACGCATTTTTGATAACTCCAAGATTTCCGATCACTTTGCGATCATCCCAACCCTAGAGACACCAAAAAGTTTAAGTGAGCCAGAGGCAAAGCTATATGACTTGGTAGTGCGTCGTTTCTTGGCAGTCTTTTATCCAGCCGCTGAATTTCGCGTCACCACTCGCATTACAGAGGCCTCAGGCCATCATTTCAAGACCGAAGGGCGTGTCTTAGTAAACCCGGGCTGGCTCACTGTTTATGGCAAGTCCAATCAAGCAGATGATGAGTTGGCGCCGGTGCAAGAAGGTGAAACCGTCCAAACCGAATCAGTAAATGCCATTCCATTGAAAACTAAGCCGCCAGCGCGCTACACCGAGGCAACCTTGCTATCCGCAATGGAAAGTGCGGGCAAGTGGGTTGATGACGATGAAATGCGCGAGGCAATGGCAGAGAAGGGTCTTGGTACACCAGCAACCCGAGCAGCCATCATTGAAGGTCTACTAGCTGAAAAGTACATGGTGCGTGAAGCGCGTGAACTTATCCCAACGGCAAAGGCATTTCAGTTAATGACTTTGCTGCGAGGCTTGGATGTTGAAGAATTAACTCGCCCCGATTTAACGGGCAGTTGGGAAAATAAGTTATCGCTCATCGAACAAGGCAAGATGAATCGCGACACCTTCATGCAAGAAATCGCGCAAATGACTCAGCGTATCGTGAAGCGTGCAAAAGAATACGACAGCGATACGATCCCAGGTGACTACGCCACAATGACCACGCCATGCCCGCACTGTAAGGGTCCGGTCAAAGAAAACTATAGACGCTTTGCCTGTGAAAAGTGTGGTTTTACGATTAGCAAAACGCCCGGTGGGCGCGCGTTTGAGTATCCCGAAGTAGAAGAATTGTTGCGTGAAAAAACCATTGGCCCCCTACAAGGCTTCCGCAGCAAAATGGGTCGCCCATTTGCCGCAATTATTAAGCTTTCTGAAATTCCAGAAGATGATTCTGATTATCCAAATGCGGGATTCAAACTCGAGTTTGATTTTGGAAATACGCAAGATGATGAAACTGAAGCGATTGATTTCACGGGTCGTCAGGCTTTAGGTGTTTGTCCAAAATGCTCTGGTGCAGTCTACGAAGATGGCATGCGCTATGTTTGTGAAAACAATACTGGGCCAAGTAAATCTTGTGATTTCAAAACAGGTAAGGTTGTTCTACAGCAAGAAGTCTCTAGCGAGCAAATTCAGAAATTGCTAAAAGAAGGCAAGACGGACTTGATGACCAACTTTAAGTCGAACCGTACTGGGCGCGGCTTTAAGGCCTACTTGGCACTTGGTACAGATGGCAAAATTGGTTTTGAATTTGAAGCCAAAGCTGCTGGCGCAGCTAAGGCTCCAGCCAAGAAACGGGCTGGCGCAAGCGCTGCCATCAAGTCTGCTGCAAAACCTAAGCGGGCCAGTAAAGCAAAGTCATCCTCAAGTAGCTGAGCTGTCACCAGCTTGGCTGCTAGGGCTGACCATAAAATTCCCCTGGAACCCAAAGCAGTAGCCAAAAATATGCCTGGCCGCTGAGTAAGTGCGCCAATGATGGGCAAGCGGTCTCCAGCAACACAGCGCACGCCAACAAATTCACTACTTTTTATGAGGCTAGCAATATCGCCGTTTTCGTAAGCCAACAAACCTTTGGCTTGCTGGCGATTAAAGTCATCACTACTGGCTCTGGGTGCAAGATCCCCCTCGCCCTCATCAAAACTTGATCCAACAATCCACTGATAACTTCCATCAGAAAGCTGTTTCGCTGGCAGGCAATAACCATCCCCAGAAATTCCGACCCTAGGTAATTTGCTTGCCCAAGCATCATCTGACTTGATAGAAAAAATACTCAGTTGTCCACGCACCGGCCTAAGCGGCAGTCGAATGCCAAGGCTGTTGATTAAATTCTTACTATCCATTGCGGCGGCAATCACCACCTTGTCAGCAGAAACGATTTCTCGTCCTGCTTCATCTTCTAAATACCACTTCTCATTACGCTCTTCTAGTTTTGCAACGCGCGTGTTCCAAAGACAAGTTAACTTTTCGTGCTCTTTTAGCAACCGCTTGCTTGCTTCTTGTAAGTTTAAGCAAGCCCCGCGCGAAATCCAAACGCCACTTTGGGAAATGCCGCAGATTATCTCTGCCTCTTTTGCATCAAGCGGAATAGCAATATCTTCTTTTAAGCCTAAAGAGTGTAGATGTGCGGCGATTTCTTCCCGGTTAAATTCTCTGTCTTTTTTGGTGGGCTGAAAAATACCATGCGCCCGCCAGGCCTTGTTCCATCTGGCCTCGGCCAATAAAAATGCTAAACGCGTTAAACGCAATAAACGAGGAGCGCCTTTGCCAATATGTGGATGTGCGATGGCATAAGCGTGACTTGAGCAAGCAGTCGCGGGAGAGCTTGCAGCATCGATAACGCAGACTGACTTGCCGCGCTCGAGCAACTCATTTGCAATGGTTGCGCCGCAAATGCCTGCCCCAATCACCACAATTTCATGGTGTTGGGGTTTGGTCATTAATAAAGTCTAGTAGAGCGTGAGTTACTGCTAATGAATTTACAGCTTATGCATTCAAACGTTGTTCGATCTTGGCTCGAGTCTCTTTCAACTCTTTAGGCAAACGATCGCCAAGGTGATCAAACAATTCCGTATGCAGCTTCAATTCGTTTTTCCAGTCATCGACAGCTACATGGATGGCCTTGGCAAACTTTTCAGCAGAGTAGTCAAGCCCGCCCCAGTGCATGTCAGTGTGCTCTGGGCAAATACCAAATGGAGTTTCTTTGCCACTTGCTGTTCCTTCGGCGCGATTCAAAATCCATGAGAGAACGCGCATGTTCTCACCGAAGCCTGGCCACACAAACTTGCCATTCTCATCTTTGCGGAACCAGTTCACACAATAGATTTTCGGCAACACAGCGCCTTCAGCCTCAAGCTTCTTACCAATATTGAGCCAATGCTGGAAGTAGTCGCTCATGTTGTAACCAGCAAACGCAATCATCGCAAACGGGTCACGACGAACAACGCCGATTTGACCAGTAATCGCAGCAGTAGTTTCTGAGCCCAGGGTAGCAGCCATGTATACGCCCTCAACCCAATCACGGGCTTCGCTTACCAAAGGAACAGTATTCGAGCGACGTCCACCGAATAAGAATGCGTCGATTGGAACGCCTTCTGGATCATCCCATTTTGGATCAACTGCAGGGTTATTTGTTGCGGCAACCGTGAAGCGTGAGTTAGGATGTGCGGCTTTACGACCTGAAGCACCATCGGCTGGAGTCCAGTCTTTACCTTGCCAATCGATTAAATGTGCAGGCGGTGTTTCTGTTAAACCCTCCCACCAAACATCACCATCATCAGTCAAACCAACGTTGGTAAAGATCACATCTTGATTTAATGAATCAATACAGTTTTGATTAGTTTGACGGTTTGTGCCAGGAGCTACGCCGAAGTAGCCAGACTCTGGATTAATTGCGAATAGGCGTGTCTTGCCAGTCACAGGGTCTTTGCGCGGCTTGATCCAGGCAATGTCATCACCAATGGTGGTTACTTTCCAACCGTCAAATCCTTTTGGAGGAATCATCATGGAGAAGTTCGTTTTTCCACAAGCAGATGGGAATGCTGCGGCAATGTGATACTTCTTGCCTTCAGGTGATGTCACACCAAGAATCAACATGTGCTCTGCAAGCCAACCTTGATCGCGACCCATATTCGATGCGATACGTAATGCAAAACATTTTTTGCCCAACAATGCATTACCGCCGTAGCCAGAACCAAATGACCAAATCTCACGAGTCTCTGGGTAATGAACAATGTACTTGGTCTTATTGTTAGGCCATGCCACGTCTTTTTCGCCGGCAGCCAATGGCTTACCTACAGTATGAATGCAAGGAACGAATTCGCCATCATCACCTAGCTGATCAATCACTGCTTTGCCCATACGGGTCATCAAGCGCATATTGATAGCAACGTAGGGGCTGTCCGATAACTCAACACCAATGTGTGCGATTGGTGAGCCAATTGGACCCATTGAGAATGGCACTACATACATGGTTCTACCGCGCATGCAACCATCGAATAAAGGATTTAAAG
>Ga0214181_1000031_pt1 | contig 39266 bp, 33 predicted proteins | sample TroBogEpilimnion_19_FD_153019 | JGI IMG/M metagenome (GOLD analysis project Ga0214181, IMG submission 153019) | Freshwater microbial communities from Trout Bog Lake, WI - 05NOV2007 epilimnion | ecosystem: Environmental > Aquatic > Freshwater > Lake > Epilimnion/Euphotic zone | place: Trout Bog...
GCTGCATCGTATAAAAAAAGTCACTCTTAAAGATGAGCCATTATGCGCATTAGAGGATTTTGATTTACAAGCTTATATCGATCAAGGAGGCTTTGGTTTTGGTGGTATTGCACAGCCTATTAAGCTTAGAGCAATCTTCAAAAATGGCGCGGGGCATCATTTAATTGAAACACCCTTAGCCAAAGACCAACATATTATTAATATTGATTCGCAAACGCTTGAGGTTAATGCGGAAGTATTGGAGACGCCACAGTTAATAAGATGGTTGAGTAGTTTTGGTGCTGATGTAGAAGTGCTTGACCCTGAAAGTTTGCGAGAGATGATGGCAGAACGCCATCGTGTAGCGGCTCAGCAGTATGTAAAATAGGCTGGAGTGTATTTATTACAGCGAACTTGTAATAAATTGGTTTAATCAAACCAATTTTGTAAGCTTAGGTTTTGAAAGTTTTGAAAATCTTTAATATTTCGAGTGACTAAAGTTAGTTTGTTACTAACGGCAATCGCCGCTATTTCTCCATCTGCATAAGCACAGGTTTTTCCTTGTAATTGTAATTGTAATCGTGCGCGCTCTTTTGCATACCAATCCGCAGCGAGTTGATCATAAGGTAATATAATTAAACCATTGGTCACCAGCATCTCTAAATAAGCTTGAAGCAGTTCTTTTCTTTTCGATGCAGGAAGTAATTCACAACCATACACCAGCTCATGCCAAACTATTGCAGCTGTTGCATAGCAGCCATCATGATTTAAAAATTGTTGTAATACATGAGTATTAGGTTTTAATCGCGCCGGTTCTGACAAAATATTACTGTCCAGTAAATAGCTTATTCGTCCCATGAAAAGACTCGTTCTTGGCTGCTAGTTCGAATATTTTTAAGCTCTGCTTCAGTTAAAGCGACTTCATCTTTTGATCTTTAAATTCATTGCGCCACTGCTGGATCGCTTGATACAAACTATTATTTTTATGTACCAATTTTTGATAATTGGCTTCAGATAACATCACAGCAACCGTCTTACCATGACGGGTGAGATGAATAGTCTCATCTGATTCAAGTTGATAAATCAATTGAGATAAATTATTTTTTGCCTCAGCTATAGTACTGATTTTCATTATGCACCTTCATAAATATAGCTATATTTATAGCCATACTAATGCTTCCAGATTTCGCTATCAAGTTTGTTCGATAGAAATAATTTTAACAGCCCTTAATAATCAAATGCGACATCATTTGTCGCTAGGTAGCCTTAAGCTAAGTACCGTTAATAGATTAATGTTTTGTTGTTAGCTTGTTCGATTTAGCAAACAGTCTAAATCAGTTCTTTATGGGGCAGGTGAATATAAATGCTATTGCTAACCTGACCTAAAAAACTTTAACTGTGGGCTGCATTATTGTGTTTATATGACATTCGCTGAACAAGCCAAGTCTAAATCAATAGGTCATATTTTGTCGCAATATGACTTTATAGTAGCACTGTCATTAAGACATTCACTTAATATCTCGGAGTTATTATGAAAAAACAAATTAATAACACTGCAAAGTTATCACTACGTGGAGGTTTATATGTTGCGTGATGAATGGGTGTTTACTTATAAAATCGAAACAATCGCAGAAGCCACCACCAGTAACTTAGAGTTTCACCAAGAACGCTTCAAATGGTGGAAAGATAAAAAAGAGCAAGTAATGGCTAAAATCAGAGAGGATGGGCTTGAAATTGATGAAACGATTGTTATGGATATATTTCACCTAAAAGCAGAGACTGGGAGCGTGGTGCTCAAGTAACATCTCTAAATAAAATTACTTTCAAAACTAGCTAGATACAGATAAGTCGTTAACCGTGACATGCATGTGCCCTTGTAATTCTATTGCCTGATAGCTCATATTAGCCCATTACGATTCACATAGAGACAAAATAATTTAATAGTCTTTCATTACAACGCCCTGTTCAGTTTATATGTTTAGAACATTGGACTAGGTAATGTAGTTATGAACCTTTAAACTACGTCATTATTTTGTAACGCAATGCTTCCTTAATGAAAAATAAATTACTTCCTTTTTTTAATGCTTTATCGAAAGATGAACAAAGTATTGTATTGGCGCTGGCTGTTATTTATGCGCCGATTGGTCAGTCTAGTTTTGCAAAATTGTTAGAAAAATCAGCTTGTTTTGATCGACAAACTTTAGGTTTAATCAATAAGCCCCTACGGGATAAGTTGCAACATAGCAAATTGATAATTATGTCGACAGATGGCTGGCGATGTAATGAAGAAATTGCTGAACAACTGATGCGTATAGCTATAGATCAAACTTGGTTTAGCAAATTGACTCAACAAATAATTGCTGAGCCTAATTATTTTTATTCTTCCAAGGTCAATGCTTATCACGCTATCAAGCAATTACGAATATTTTTATATCAAGGTAATGAGACTGCATTTGCAGCTAATATTGAGCGTTTTTATTCTGATTATAGAAAAAGTTTCACCGAAGCAATTAACAAGATATTCTTCAAAAACTATGATGCGGCGTGGTTTTCGTCGTTATCAGATCAAATTAAGTTTCAAGTATTAGACTATTTATTACGTGATGGTCGTATGGACTTCATCGATAGTTCAGGGTCTTATCAATTAATGGAACAATTCTTTGGCAAGCAAAAGCCGAATAATCCTATTATCGTTCATGGTCTTATTGAAGAACGATTATTACGAGGCAATTTGCAAGATGCCGAGCGCTGGTTAGTGGGTGATAATTCATACAATGGCTTGAAGTTGCTGGCAACTTTGCATTTTTTGGAAAGCAAAAATGATGCGGCTATTGCGTTATTTGAACTAGCGTTAAAGCAGCTTAAAAAGGAAACAGGCAAACGAAATGTCAGTATTGAAGGCATACATGGGTTCTTTTTTAGTTTGGCGTTAATGAAGACTCGGGTATCCCAAAATATAGTACTCTTAAAGCAACAAACTCAAATTACTCTTAAAAGATCTTGGCATAATGAGGGCTTTTATATACTTAATTTAATTCTCTTAGATGCGGTTGATATCTATCAAGGTAAATCGACCAGTGAGCAGAGTCAGCATTTATTAAGAGCCAATAAATTGCCTTATGAACGTTTGTTTCATGTTCTGCTATTGTATTGGATTGGAGAAATAGACGGCATCACTAAGCACGTTAGAAATAAAGATTTTCTGGCTGATTTAGCAAACTTTTGTTTGCAGTCTCAGTCATTGGGTTATGAATGGTATGCCGCCGTAAGTTCGTTGTTGTTGCAACGACTTAATTATAAAAATCAAGCCTGTGAAAAATTAGCACAGCACTATTCAAAATCAGTCTTCAAAAATATTATTGATTTATTGCCGCAAGTTTCCGCATGGGAAAGAGCATTAGATGCTCTAACTCAATTGACGACAGGGGCCGAAGTTACAGTTCAAGCAGAGTTACGCATGATTTGGTCATTAAGTTTACTCAATAATGCCATATTATTAGAACCTAAAGAGCAACGTTTAGGTAAAAATGGTCGATGGACTAAAGGTCGGCCGATTGCATTAAAAAGATTGCATCAAGACCTTGCTGACTTTGATTATTTAACCGAACAAGATCGACGAATTTGTAAGCATATACAAGTTGAAAAAGAAGAGTCTTATTATGGTTATTCCAGCAAAGAATATTATGCGCTGCCCAGTATTGCGATTGTTGAGGCGGCAGGACATCCTCATGTTTATTGGCTAAATCAAGAATCTACAACGCCCCCTGTTGACATAACTTTGGCAGAGCCGCAATTGCTGGTTAAGCAACAACAAGAAAACTTACATATTTCCTTGCTACCACCGATAGGTGCACAACACATCATTGCTCAAAAAACCGCAAGTCATGGCCTAATTGTTTACGTAATTAATGATGCACATAGACAAGTAGCCAATATTTTAGGTAAAAATGGCTTAACAGTTCCCGCAACCGCCCGTCAACAAGTGATCGATTCAATTTCTTCAATTGCTTCAATGTTAACGGTACAGTCTGATATCGGTGGCACGTCTAGTTATGCTGAAACTGTAGAGGCTGATAGTCGCTTACATATACATCTACAACCGGTCGGACAAGGCATACAAATAGAAGCATTCATACAGCCTTTTAATGAAGGTGGCCCGCTTTATAAGCCGGGAGTGGGAGGCAATACCGTATTAGCTGAGATAGATGGTAAACAATTGCAAACCACTCGTGACTTTGATTTAGAAGCCGGCTATTTACAGCAAGTATTGAATGAATGCCCTGAATTATATGTTGTTAAAGATGCTAAATGGTTATTGGATGATGCTGAATCTGCCTTAGAAGCGTTGTTACATTTACAGGAATTAGGTGAATTTGCAGTTCTGGAATGGCCTAAAGGTAAAAAAATTCGTCTCAGTCGTGAAGCAGGTTTGTCACAAGTTCGATTTTCTGTGCGCAAAGAAAAAGATTGGTTTAGTGTTGAAGGCTCTGTGCAAATTGATGATCAGCAAGTGCTGGATATGCAGCAATTAATGAGCCTGTTAAACGCTTCATCTGGTCGTTTTCTTAAACTAGATGATGGTCAAATCATCACTTTAACTCAGGAATTACGCCAGCGACTAGATGATTTTGCAGGTCTGGGTGATGTGCATAAAGACAAAGTACGCTTTCATCCCTTAGCCGCACAAGCCTTAGATGAAATCACCACGGGCATGGATATTACTGCGAGTAAGCCTTGGCAAGATCAATTAGTGCGCCTTAATGAAATGGGTGATTTAAACCCGCAGCCACCCTCAACCTTACAAGGTGAATTGCGGGATTATCAACGCGAAGGTTTTCAATGGATGATGCGCTTGGCTCATTGGGGCGCAGGTGCTTGTTTAGCGGATGACATGGGTTTAGGTAAAACAGTACAAGCCTTGGCATTAATATTGTCCCGTGCACCGCAAGGACCTTCGCTGATTTTAGCACCGACTTCGGTCTGTATTAATTGGCTAGAAGAATGTCAGCGTTTTGCACCTACCCTCAATGTCTATCAATTTGGCGTAGGTGATCGGCAAGAGATGCTGGATAATGCGGGCCCTTTTGATTTAATTGTTTGCAGTTACGGTTTATTGCAGACAGAGGGCGAGCGCTTAGCAGAAAAAACTTGGCACACCTTGGTTGCTGATGAAGCGCAAGCTATTAAGAATGCTTTAACTAAACGATCTAAGGCTGCAATGGCCTTGCAGGCTGATTTTAAACTGATTACCACGGGTACGCCCATAGAAAATCATTTAGGTGAACTTTGGAATTTGTTTAATTTCATTAATCCTGGTTTATTGGGGACATTACAAAAATTTAATGAACGTTACGCACAGGCGATAGAAAATCAAAAGGATCAGAGCGCTCAACATCGATTACGAAAATTATTACGCCCGTTTATTTTAAGACGCTTGAAAAATGACGTATTAACCGAATTGCCTTCACGAACTGAAGTCACTTTGCATATCGAATTAAGTCCTGAAGAGCGGGCGCTTTATGAAGCCTTACGTCGTAATGCTATGCAAACGATGCTCAGTAACACAGAACAAGCTGGGCATAAGCAACTGAAAGTGTTGGCAGAAATTATGAAGTTGCGCCGTGCTTGTTGTCACCCTCAATTAGTGATGGATGAAAGTACGCTCAGTAGTTCTAAGCTACAAGCTTTCGAAGAGTTGGTCGATGAGTTATTGGAAAATCGTCATAAAGCCTTAGTGTTTAGTCAATTTGTCGGACATTTAGCGCTCATTCGAGAATTGCTAGATAAAAAAGGTATTCCATATCATTATTTAGATGGCTCAACCTCTGTACCGCATAGAAAAAAAGCCGTTAATTTATTCCAGGCCGGTGAAGGTGATTTGTTCTTAATTAGCTTGAAAGCAGGAGGCACCGGTCTAAATCTAACCGCTGCTGATTATGTGATACACATGGATCCTTGGTGGAATCCAGCTGTAGAAGATCAAGCATCTGATAGAGCACATCGTATGGGCCAAAAGCGCCCAGTAACTATTTATAGACTCGTTGCAAAAGACACTATAGAAGACAAAATTGTCGAACTACATAATCATAAGCGTGATTTAGCTAACAGCTTATTAGAAGGTGGTGAAGTAAGCGGAAAAATGTCTGTGGAAGACATGATGGCTTTGATCAAGGATATAGATTAAGGCTATAAGTTCGTGAGGTGAATTTGTGCTAGCAATTTAGTATTTTGGAGCTCTGTGTCGCCTAACCCGATACCCGCAATCTGTAGGGTGTTAATAGCCCAATGCGCGCGCACCACACGCTCTAAGGGTTTCGGATCATTTGCATCAAGGCTACTGATGAAGTAGCGTGTTTCTTCAGTAACCTTATCACCGCATTTAAATTTTATTTTCAAGTAATTTTAAGCGCGATTGCCCTATAGCTAATAACATTATTCACACTGCCCGGTTTTTAGTGATAGTCGTCTTAGATAAATCTGCAAAGCTTTGCAACTTCCAAAATACTTCCATCTACAGTAAATATCAACAGAGTCTGGTTTAGGTCCCTGCTGTATTGTCGGCTATCAACTTAAAATGGGGCACGGTTAAGCCGTTCATGGTTCGACTGTGCTCACCACGAACGGCTTAACCTTTTACTGTAACGTCTTAATTTGGTAGTCGTAATTTCTAGCGATAAGTGGATTAAGATAGGTAGCGTGACCTAATGGTCGCGCTACACTAGGTGAATTTTCTGTGATTAATTTAGCGAATGCTTTTAATGCGGACAATTAACGGGCTTTCTCTTATTTGTGCTCCTCCTCTTTAGGCTTAATTTTTAATAATGTGCCGCCTTCAGCTTCATAATCTTGTACGCCCACTGCGCCTAAAACTTTATAACCTTTTGTAGTTAACAAGTCGGCGCCTTTTCCTGCACGACCTGCATGATTAGATACGGTGATAATCGCACGATCTTTAGGGATAAACGCCAAGCTATTTTCTAGTTCTTTACTTTGAATGCTTAGGTACGCAGGAAAGCCACCAATTTTTGAAATTTCATCTGGTTGACGCAAATCGATCAAAATGATTTCACTGGGTTTTGCTAACCACACATCAATTTGTGCACGATTTAATTTTGGGGATTTAGCGGTATAAGCATGTTGTTCTGCTGGCGCTGGTTTTTCTGCATCAGCTGCGATGGCAGCCACTGAGGTAAATGCCAGTAAGAAAGTAATTAATAGTCCTAGTTTTTTCATTTTATGTTTCTCGTTAATTTATTAAATAGTGGTATTTTTTGTTAAAAAGTCTCGCGCTTAAAAATGGCGAACGGGATGTTTTTTGATTGTACGTTAAGAGTAAAGCAGAGTTTGTGCCAAAAAAAGCAGTAATGACGATAAAGAGAGTATGTCCATGATAAACAACCTTTATTATTTGATAGTCGTTGTTTAGGTTGTTATTTTTTAATTCTTATGGACTTTCAACTGCTACTGTAGCAACAACTAGTAAGCAAGTAATGCCCATCAAGCAGCAGCTACGATATAAAAAGTTATATCGTGAATTTTGTTGATCAGTAATTCACAAAGAGTAGTGTAGCTGATGCTCTGCGTGCAGCTTTTGGACAGTCGCTGTTGTTAAATCAGCAATGCTCGGCAACTTTAAAGTTTAAAGTATTAAAAAACAATTGGTTAAAAATAGGCATGAGCTTTGCTATATTTAAATAAACAATTAAGCCCTGCATTTTAATTGGCAAATACAATGACCTATATTTTTAACAAAATTACATGAATGATCTTAAACCTGAGTTAGATAAAACTTGTTACCCGCTACAAGCAATTGCGATTCTTATTTTTGCCAAGAAAAGTTCTCAAGTAGCCACCTTTGACTATATTTGTGAGCAAGCAAAGATCACGCTTGCTTCAGTTAATTATTATTTAAGGAATAAACTGTGCCCTTATCTTAAATCGTGGAGTTTTGCTTTTAATATTAAATTACCGGCATATCAACCTAACAAAGCTGTAATTAGTGGTATCTCAGCAGAGCAGCAGTTAGTAATGTGTATTACCTCATTAATTGAACATGTCACTAACAGCAACGCCTATTCATTGACCATTGATAATAAAGAAACGCCAAAATACATGGATTTGCTCGCTGATATTTTCGAAAAAGAAGTTGATTCGCAACGCCAGCAAATACTGGATTTACTTAAGGAATGTCTTGGGTCGTCTGCTAGTGAACAGCAAATTCAATTTTGTCATATTAGTATCATTGGGCAATGCTTTCAGTTAGTGAGCTTAAAACAAATGCACAAAGTGATAAACGCGAGACATTATGTGGGTGAATTAAATGACCTAAAGATATTTATCGAACATGTGGTTGCGTTTTCGTTAGCGGGCATTCAAGCAATTCGTATTCAAAATTTACATGAAAGCTATGCGCAATAATTATGAGTAACCCGAAGTAATTGACTCCGATCTTGGCTATTCTTTCCGTATCTTATTTTTGCAAAGCCAAAAAAGCTGGTATTTAGCTTACGAGACTGTGTAAGTATTCTTTTTATTTCCCCTCTTTAGCAAAGAGGGGTTAGGGGAGATTAGGGTTATCAAAAATAATCATTAAATATCAGTTGCCTATGTTAAAAAATCCCCCTCGATCCCCTTTTTACAAAAGGGAGAAGCTAAAATCATAATACTTCACGGTCTTTCGCTAATTCCCAGCAATCGGTGCGTGGAGATGATAGCTATACCTTATATACGACTCCAGTCCAATAGATAAGCCCTACAGGGTCTCGCGAACCAAGAAAGACCTTAGTACGATCTCACTGCTAATGATTTTGATTCCAACACCGAAATAAAAATCCTCCACTAGCTGTTGCTCTGAAAACACCCCAGAAGCAGAAGCTCTGAATAACTGATGCTTAACAAACAGCTAATTTTACGGGTAACGGTAAGGGTATTGTTGATTTAAATGATGCTGAAATTTTTTTATTCATTAAAAACAGTTTGTTACTGAGTATTTATTGAGTCTTTAAATATTTTTGTCGGTTATGGCACAGCAGATGCATTACATAAAGTAATAGCATTTATTTAAGCAGTCCCGTTGATGCATTAGCATCAAGAAAACGTTGGTTTGTTTTTTAGTAACAGGAGTTTTAGAGCATGAGCAACCCTTTAATAGTATTGGATTCGTCTAAGACAGAGAATCGTAAGCTTCAAAGAAAAAAGGCCGAAGTATTTCAGCTTTATTCAGCGACCGAGAAATTGTTTGGCAATTTAGTTGGTTCACCGTCAACTTTGGCTTTAGGACATTTCAATCAAAATCTTAATCAACGTGATAGCAGAGCTATTGATTATTTGGTAATTGGTGTTTTGTCGCTAATGATTCATTCAGTTGCGGTTGATTTTTTGAAACGCTTGCCGATTGAGCAAGAAGAGTTGATTGAAGCGGTCAAAATTCCATCTAAAGTACAGATTTCTTTTGTGCAACCTAAACCTAAACCCATTGTGACTCCGCCACCAGCTGTAAAACCGCCACCGCCTAAAGTGGTTGCATTAGAAAAGCCGCCTACACCTAAAATTAAACCGAAACCTGAGCTTAAAACGGTAGAGCAGCCGCCTATATTAACGCCAGTCAGTGATGCAGCCCCTGAAGCACCCGTGATTACAACACCGGCACCGTCGAAACCCGTAGAAAAAGTTACTCAGCCAAGTTCCGGTGCAGATTATCTTAATAATCCAACGCCTGCTTATCCTGATGTGGCTATGGATCGTGGCTGGGAAGGTAATGTGTTGATGAAAGTTCATGTACTCGCCAATGGCAGACCTGATAGCGTTTCTGTGATTAAGTCTAGTGGGCATGATTTGTTGGACGATGAAGCAGTGAGAACAGTTAAAAAATGGTCATTTGTTCCAGGTAAGCGTGGTGATACGCCCATTGATGGCTGGGTAACGGTTCCAATTACATTTAATTTACAAAACTGAGGTTTATTTATGACAGACTCGACAGAAGTGCTTAGCCAGGTGGCTAATCAAACAACACCAGCGGCAAATGCTGCTCCAATAACACACGATATTACATCGAGCCTTATTGTAGACAGTACCTTAAATATTTTGATTGTTTTTTCAGTGCTGACTTGGGCTTTGATAGTTATTAAGGCCATACAACATATTAGGATTTCACATCACAACAGGCTTTATGGAAAGAAATTTTGGGGTGCGGCGGATTTTCAGACCGCAGCCTTATTAAAAAATGAAAAAGGGCCGGCTGCTAGAGTGGCCAGTGTGGGCTTCACTACTTTGCAAGAAGCTGATGGGGGTACGACTACACATGATTTGGAGCATACCGGTGATCGCCAAGAATTATTAGATAGGCGTTTACGTCAACAAATGCAAAAAGAACGCGGAGCATTGGAAAGTGGTTTAGCTATCTTAGCAACTATTGGCAGTATCTCACCGTTTGTCGGCTTGTTTGGAACGGTGTGGGGCATTATGGGTGCTTTGACTAATATCAGCAAAAGCGGTTCGGCCAGTTTGGATGTGGTTGCAGGCCCTATCGGTGAAGCTTTAGTGGCTACAGCTGTCGGTATTGCTGTTGCAGTTCCTGCTGTGATTGGGTACAACTTTTTTATACGTAGAAATAAAGTGATTTGGGCGTACCTTGATGACTTTTCTATCGACTTTGTCCATCTGGCCTTGAAAACTTCATTTTTAATTCAACGTCCTGTGCCGGTCGTAGTGACTACTAATACGACTACACGCAATAACACAACGACTGACAATAACTCAACTTTACTGAGAAATACTCAAGAAGACCTCACCCCTACTGGAGCATAAATATCATGGCTTTTAAAACTCAAGATGATGGCGGCGATGATGTCATGGGCGAAATTAACGTAACGCCTTTAGTGGATGTAATGTTGGTATTGTTGGTGGTGTTTATCGTTACTGCACCCTTATTGACCCAAGCCGTACATGTCAATTTACCAAAAACAGCTGAAACGGCCGCGCCTGAAGAAAAAGAAGCGGTCTATGTCAGTGTTGATGCTAAAGGCAAGGTGTTTATTGATAAAACCGAGATAGCGTTGGAAAGTTTTGAAAAAGAGCTGCTGGCGCGCAAAGCAGCTGATCCTGAAATTGCGCTTAATCTTAATGCCGATGATGCCGTGCAGTACGGCACGGTTGCCAAAGTCATGTCATCAATAGAACGGTCAGGAATTACCAAGTTGTCAGTACTCACTATTCAAGACAAGTAAAGGCTATTAATGATTGCCTAGGGTAATCATTAAACGCGTCATTTCAAATTAAGCTTGGGCAGTCCTTTTAATTTAGTCTTTGGGCTAGTCTGGGAGAGCTATGCCTAAAAAACGGTTTTTATAACAATATCAATTTATTAGTAACTTAAAGTAGTGGTGGTTTCATGAGCGTCAACAATAAGCAAGGCCGACAGGCAAGAGTAATAATATCGAAAATTGAGAAGGAGACACAGAGTAATAAAAAAGCACTAACAGCTGAAATACTTAATCAATTTTGCCCTCAGCCACTAACATTTGATGCAAGAGGAAACTTAAGTAGATTGAGCATTGTTTTACTTGGTGCTTTCGTTATAGCACCAGATTACAGCTTTGCTAAAGCTAAAAAAACGCCAGCAAATTTAGCGGCCGAAGTCGCACAATTAAAGAAACAACTGGGCGAAACCCAGCAAGAAAACCAACAACTTAAAAATGCGTTGGTCAGCTCTGTTAAAACTGATGCTGTTCCTACAGAGCCCCCGGTTAATGCTGCAGCAAAATCCTCCGTAAAAGCTAAGCCTGTCGCAGCTATCACACCAGATGAGCCTGCTAAGGAAGAAAAAACCGCAGAAGACAAAAAATTGAATGAAGTGGTGGTTACTTCTCGTCGTCGTGAAGAAAAACTGCAAGATGTGCCAATACCTATTTCGGTGATAGGTGGTAAAAATCTTGAACGTGATAGAACCTTTGACGTTCAAGATTTAACTAAACGCGCACCGAGCTTAACGGCAACTACGCCTAATGCACGTAGAACCGGTATTTCAATACGGGGTATCGGTAAAGCCAGTGGTAATGACAGTATGGAACCGGCTGTTGGGGTTATGGTTGATGATGTCTTTATGGGTAGTGTTGGTATGAGTTATCAAGACTTTACTGACCTAGATCGCATAGAGGTTTTGCGTGGCCCACAGGGTACCTTGATGGGTAAAAACACTACAATGGGTTTACTTAACTATGTCACAAAAGCCCCTAGTTTTAATCAACGCGGCTTTTTTGAAGGTGAGGTAGGTGGTAATCAACAATCTGGAGTAATTCCAGGAGCTTTTAAAGGACGTGCGGCTTACAGCAACAAGGTGGTTGATGATTTATTAGCTTTTAGCGCTTCCGTGAATGTAAATAAGCAACAGGGCGATATTAAAGACACCAATCCCCAAATGCAGGGCGTGTCTATTAATGAGAAAAACCGCTATGGCGGACGTTTACAGTTTTTATTAACACCTAGCGATAAAGTCAGTTTTAAAATAAATTCTGATTATTCCGAAGGCAGAGAATACAGCAATATTAAACCTGCACAACTTGATCCTACCACTTTTGCAGATGGCTCGCTTCGACCTATTACCTTCACTAGTCGCTTATCACGCGATTATTTTGGTGGCTATAAACCCATTATTGGTTCAGCGGCTTGGAATAGTAATGATTCAGGTCAGATTCAACCTTTGGTCACCAAAAATGGTGGTGTATCAGGCAAGTTAGATTGGGATTTAGGTAAAGTAGGTACTTTCACTTCAGTTTTGGCTTATCGGGAAAATCATTTTGATGCTAAAAATGATAGCGATGAAACCAAATTCGATATTAATGTGGGTGGAACCAAAGTTGATACCAACCAATATTCTGGGGAGTTCCGTTTAGCATCGAAACCCTTTAATTGGCTGGATAATCAGGGTGGTTTGTTCTTGATGCATGTCGATACTAGTTCTCTTTCAAGAACTTTATATGGACAGGATGCAGGGGCATTCTATGCGAGCAATGCGCAATATCAAACGCTTAACACCGCAGCAAATAGATCTTATCTAGTCTCATCGCTCAATAACGTTTATTCAACGACCTTAACTACACCCAAAACAGACAGTGTTGCCTTATTTGATCAGGTCAATATTCATTTTACCGAGAAAGCTAACTTAACCTTAGGTGTTCGAGAAACCTATGAAGAAAAAAGCAGTGATATTACTAAGCTAGCCACCAATGCTGATAATTCTAGTTTGCAATCAACGGGAAATGCGACTGCTGATGCGATTCGTGTAGCTCAGATTCAAACCAATATCGGCACTACCCCTAGATCTACTATAGGCGAATGGTCAACCGCATGGTTAGCAAATCCTAGCTATAAAATAAATGATAATTTGATGGTTTACACCTCGGTATCGGGTGGGCAAAAATCTAGTCCGGTTGAGTTCAATACATCCAATGGATCATTTATAAAAATTAAACCTGAAAAATCTTTGGATACCGAGTTGGGTGCAAAAAGCTTGTTCTTGGATAAAAAATTAATGGTGAATACCAATTTATTCTTCACTCATGTTCAGGATTATCAAGCAACCACCAGTGTGATTGACCCTACCACTGCAACAGGTTATCGATCCCAACTTGGTAATATTCCAGGTATTGAAGCGATGGGCTTAGAGCTAGATTCAGCTTATTACCCTACTTCTTATTTATCCTTTAATGCCGGTGGTAGTTATAACCACGCTGTGTATTCAGATTGGAGTACTGCGACCTGCGCAGTGGAAGTTACTACTCAAACTGTTTGTAACAATACTGGTAAACAAGTTGTAGGTGCCCCTGAATTGACGGGTATTTTTGGCTTCGATATACATAAACCCATTAATTATGGTTTAACCGCTCATGGTTGGGCAAACACGGTGGTGCGTTCTGGGCAAAATCTTGATGCTTTATTGTCTGTTTATGGCAAGCAGGATGCCTATCAGGTTACTGATCTAGGTATTGGCTTAATGACCGGCAAAAAGACCAAGTATGAAGTTAATTTGGTGAGCAACAATATTTTTGATACTAAATACACCACGAGTATTAATCCATACAGTACTACAAGCGCCGTTGGTTATGACGGATTGGGGGCTCGTCGTTATGTGGGTTTAGTGCTGCGTGCTAATTTTTAATTATTAATTGATGAAAAGCAGTGTCGTTGTTTTGCTCTCGTTTACCGCGCCGAGCACCGCAGGTTTTTGTTGGGATCAGCCCGAACCAGAGGCAAAATCGAGGAGCACAGGAAGAAGCTGCAATCGAGCCGCCCTCGGGTGCGATTACCCTATTAATAAATGTCGCGATAGCGAGTTCATTATTTGTTTTTTTAAACCGCTTAATGGCTACGGAACATGATTAATTAATTTACTTAACTTAGCGAAAATACATAAAACTTAAACTTTAAATTTGGAGATATACCGTGCAAAAAAGCACCTTTCTTAAAAAACTAAGCTACCTAACAGGTACGCTATTATTAGCCAGTCTTGCACATGCAGAAAATACTGTCACACCCGATATTATAGGTGTTGTTGCTAAAGATACACCGATTGAACTGATTAAACAGGGCTTTGATGGCACAGAAGGCCCGATTGGTTTGCCTAACGGTAATTTGTTATTTACCGAAACTAAAGCCAATCGCATTGTACAAATAACTCCCAATGGCAAAGTCTCTAGCTATTTAGAGAACAGCAATGGTTCTAATGGCTTAGCCTTAGGCAAGCATGGCGAATTATTTTCTGTACAACAATTAAAACCTAGAGTGGGCATTATTTATCCTGCTGGCAAAAAAAAGACCCTAGTCGAAAACTATGATGGTCAAGAATTTCAACGCCTCAATGATTTAGTGTTGGATAAAAAAGGCGGTATTTACTTTACTGACATAGGCTCACGCAAAACGCCTGAAAACCCTAATCCTCCAGCCTCAACGCCAGGACTTTATTATGTAAGCCCTGCAGGTGTTTTAGAACAGCTTGCTAAAGACATTGAACGTCCTAATGGCGTGCAATTAAGCCGTGATGAAAAAACCTTGTATGTTGCTAATACCGCGGGTGAATATTTGCTTGCTTATGATGTTGCTGCAGATGGTTCTATCAGTGGAAAACGTAATTTTGCTAAATTGGCAGGTTTTGCATTGTCAGAACCCGGCAAAGATCCATCTAGCGGTGCGGATGGTATTGCCATTGATGATGCAGGTAGAGTTTATGTGGCTACTAGCGCAGGTGTAGAGGTGTTTAGTGAAACAGGTCTAACCTTGGGTGCTATCCCCTTACCTAAAAAACCACAAAATTTGGCTTTTGCTGGCAAAGATAAGAAAACCCTATATGTCGTTGGACGCGGTGATGCTTATAAAATCATTGTATTAACTGCTGGTTTTAAAGGTCGCGCAAAATAAAAGTAACTTCAATAATTTTCGAGCTTCAAATAGCTCGTAGATTTACATTTCATGGCTACTAACTAAAGACGTTACAGTAAAAGCTTAAGCCTTGCGCCGTGTCCCGTCTTGAAGTGATAGCCTATTTCATCAATAGTAAAAAAGGGAGGCATCATGTCACGTAAAACTGCCAAAGACTTCGATCCAAAAGTACTAAATTTATTTGATCAATATGTACATGGTCAACTTTCTCGGCGTGGTTTTTTAAAATCTGCCGCTGCCTTTACAGCAGCGGGTGTTACTGCCGAAGGTTTACTTGAAGCGTTGAGTCCTAAATTTGCTCAAGCACAACAAATCAACGCTGATGATCCACGTATCGATGCTCGCTATGTGGAATATCCATCGCCCCATGGCTATGGAAGAATTCGTGGCTATTTGGTTCAACCTAAAAACATTACCAAAAAATTACCCGTGGTGTTAGTTATTCATGAAAATCGTGGACTGAATCCGCACATTGAGGATATTGCTAGACGTATCGCCTTGGATGATTTTATTGCCTTCGCACCTGATGCGTTGTTTCCTTTAGGAGGCTATCCTAATGATGAAGACAAAGCCCGCGAGTTATTCAAGCAACTCGATCAAAATAAATCCCGTGCTGATTTTATAGCCGCTGTTAGTGCCTTGCGTATATTGAAAGATGCTAATGGTAAAGTGGGCGCGGTGGGTTTTTGCTATGGTGGCGGTATCGTTAATTATCTCGCGACACAATTACCTGATTTAGCAGCCGCAGTGCCTTTTTATGGTTCTCAGCCCTCAGCGGAAGATACTAAAAAAATCAAAGCACCTTTATTAATACATTATGCAGGTGCAGATGAACGCATTAATGCAGGCTGGCCTGCTTATGAAGATTCCTTGAAAGCCGCTGGCGTCCGTTATGAAGCCTTTATTTATGAAGGTGTACAGCATGGTTTTAACAACGACACTACACCACGCTTCGATGCAGCCGCTGCAAGTTTGGCATGGCAACGCACTATCCGTTTTTTTAATGACAATTTGCGTACCTAAAGGAAACCAACATGTTTATTCGTAAAGAAATCATCCTGCTATCGGTATTGGTGGTCTTAAGTTCAAGCAGCGTATTTGCCGCAGAAGTCGTTGCTAAACCGGATCCAACTAAAACCCCACCTGTACCTGCAGCACATGGCCCTACCTTGGAGTCGTCTATAGATGCAGCGCGTGCGGCAATTGAAACCTGCTTAGATAAAGATCAAAAAGGCGCTGCGGTTAGTGTAGTTGATGCAGCGGGTGTGCTTAAAGTGTTATTGGCTGCTGATGGCACTTCAGAAAGAGGGGTATTGTCTAGCACTAACAAAGCAGTCACATCACTACATTTCAAAACAGCGACTAGTGAGTTATTTAAACAAAAAGATACCGATAAAGCATTGGCGGCAAAATTGGCTGAAAACTCTAATTTCAACGCCAGACCCGGTGGCATTTTATTAAAAGACGGCGATGAAGTTATTGGGGCTATCGGTGTAGGTGGCGCGAAGATAGATGAAGAATGCGCCTTAGCGGGCATAGATAAAATTAAAGCTCGCGAAAAATAAAAGCACTTACTTGTTGTATTGCCCAAAGTTAAGTGAATTTAGCAGTTGTAGGTCGAAATAAGGCTTTGCTAGCGTAAGCGAGTAAAGCGTTTCCGGCATAGGCACTGCTCCTGTGCTGGAAACGCCACCACGCGCTACGCTAGTCTGGTTTTATTCCGGCCTACAAATGCTTAATTGTGGGCAATGACAACGAGTGACGAAATAGGTGAATCCAGCGCTCCATTTGGAAAAGCTGGGAGTTGATAATTAGGGTTTATGTAAAAACGCTCATGAATAATTATGAATTTTAAATACTTTATTAACAGTCTCGTAAGCATTGTCGACCTTAAAATTAATTAGCTATGACTATGAAAACACTACAGCTACTTTTTATAGCCCTATTAATGGGATCAATGAGCTTTAATGCCCAAGCGACTGATTCTTTTGCCGCTACCGATCAAGTTAAAGTGCAGCTTATTGCTTCTGTTGATGGCGTGCATTCAGGCGAAGAAATTCTGGTCGGCTTGCAGCAACTCATTATTCCTGATTGGCATACTTACTGGAAAAACTCGGGTGATTCAGGTTTGCCGACTACGATTAGCTATGACTTACCCAAAGGCTCTAGTGTTAGTGATATTTTGTGGCCGGTACCTGAACATATCACTTTAGGGCCGGTGACTAATTATGGCTATAGCCATGAAGTTGTTTTACTGTCTAAACTTAAAATACCCGCTGATGTGGTAGTTGATAGCTCATTTGCGCTTAAAGCCAAAGTAAAGTGGCTAGTATGCAAAGAAGAATGCATTCCTCAAGAAGCTGAATTGCAACTAGATTTACCCGTGTTATCAACAGGTGTAAAAGGTGGTCATGGTAGTCCGCTGATTGCAAACGCGCTTGCTGCTTTGCCCTTAGAAAGCCCTTGGCCATTTAGACTTCAAGCCCAAGGTGAACATCTGTACTTAAATGTACAAGGTTTGGCGAAAAGTAAGGCCTTTATCAATAAAATTCTATTTTATCCCGATGCGTGGGGCAAGGTCGTACACAACGATGAACAAATTCTAAGCGTTGCTGGCGATAGCCTGCAATTGCAACTCAAAATAGGTGACGAACCATTAAGGCAAGGTGAGGTGCTTAGTGGTGTTTTGGCGGTCACAGAAGAAACCAACAATGGCTTAATAACACGCGGTTACAGTGTTGGCGTGCCACTCACTCCTGCACCAGTTACTGAATCAAAAGACACGGGTGTCGATTTGTTATTAGGGACAGCCTTAGTATTAGCCTTATTGGGTGGCTTAATATTGAACTTGATGCCCTGCGTATTTCCTGTACTGTCGATTAAAGCCTTGTCTTTAATTCAACAGGCTGACAATGACCCTTTAGAAACTAGGTTACATGGCTGGGCTTATACCGGAGGTATACAACTCAGCTTCTTATTATTGGGTGTGTTGTTGATTGTTTTAAAATCAGGCGGGGCTGAAATTGGTTGGGGTTTTCAATTTCAATCACCTTTGTTTGTGTTACTGGTCGCTTATTTATTGTTTGCAGTCGGCTTGAGTTTGTCGGGGGTATTCACTATTGGCGGCTCGATAGTTGGGGTCGGTTCTAATTTAGCTAGGCGTTCGGGTTATACCGGCAGTTTCTTTACAGGAGTATTAGCGAGTATTGTTGCAACACCTTGCACAGCACCCTTCATGGGCGCGGCACTGGGCTTTGCGCTTACCCAACCGCCGTTGATACAAATGGCTGTGTTTCAGAGTTTAGGTTTGGGTTTAGCGTTGCCGTATTTATTCCTTAGTCATTGGCCCTCTCTACAGCAACGCTTACCTAAACCTGGCATTTGGATGGAGCGCTTAAAGCAAGGCTTTGCTTTTCCTATGTATGCCGCAAGCGTATGGCTAGTTTGGGTGTTAGCACAACAAGCTGGGACTAACGCCATAGCGTTTGCTTTGGCCGGTATGGTGGCGATTGCTTTTGCCGCTTGGCTTTATGAAATCACTAAACTATCAGCCACAAAAACACGTTTTAGAGGCGCAAGTGTAGCGACTTTGGCTTTGTTTGCGGCGCTATTCGGAAGTATTTATGCCATTAATAGTTTGGCTGCAAATGTTCAAACAGGCGGTGTGCTTAGTCATGACCAGAATTGGGAACCTTATAGCTCCTCTCGTCTTAAAGAATTACGCGCTGCGGGTAAACCTGTATTTATCAATTTTACGGCGGCTTGGTGTATCAGTTGTCTAGTCAACGAAAAAGTGGCTTTAAGTCAGAAAGCGGTGATCGATTCCTTTAAACATGAGGGTATTACCTATTTAAAAGGCGATTGGACTAATCGAGATGTTGAAATAACTCGAGTTCTTGCTGATTTTGATCGTAGCGGTGTGCCGCTCTATTTATTCTATCCAGCAGGGACAGCAGAAAAACCTATTATTTTGCCGCAAATATTAACGCCGGAATTAGTGACACGAGTAGTGACGATTAATTAGGCGTTTGCTTTTCTTGGCCAATAAAGGAGTGTTTATGTTGTAGCAGAATCAGCTCGTCATTTTTATATTCACGGCTATGCCATCTTATTTTTTTAGCTTTTATTAGGATTTATCATGTCAAAAAAACAATTTCCAAGCTTTCTCTTAACTAGTTTGATGCTTATGTTTGTGGCCTTTAGTGTGCAAGCTGAACCGGTCATCAATAAACCTGCGCCATTATTTTCAGCACCAACTGCTGATGGTAAAACGGTTAATCTAGCCGATTTTCATGGCAAAACGGTTATTCTCGAATGGACTAATAATGAGTGCCCCTTCGTTAAAAAACATTATGAAACAGGCAATATTCCTAATCTTCAAAAACAAGCTGCTGCACAAGATGTTGTTTGGTTACAAATTATTTCTTCTGCACCAGGCAAGCAAGGTTTTGTTGATGGAGCAACCGCTAAAAAGTTAAACGAAGAGCGCGGTGCAACACCGACTAATACTCTATTTGACCCTGAAGGCACGATAGGCAGATTGTATATAGCGACTAATACTCCACAATTTTTTATCATCAATCCAGAAGGTATTTTATTGTACAAAGGTGCCGTAGATAGCATTCCCTCAGCTGATAAAGCTGATATCGCTAAAGCAGAAAACTACATCAGCGCGGCTTTAAGTGAATTAGCGACTGGCAAAGCAATCAGCAAAAACACGACTAAACCTTACGGTTGCACAGTCAAATACGCAAGTTAAGATCGCCAAATAATCTGTAGAGACTTAATCATGGCTATAAAACCAAAAACGTTAATACAGGTGATGGTGTGGGACTTGCCCTTGAGAATTTATCATTGGTTGTTGGTGGTAGGCGTATTGGGCGCCTACATCACAGCTGAACTGGGCGGATCTTTGATTGATTGGCATGGTTATTTTGGTGTACTGGTGTTGGGCTTACTGATATTTCGTTTGATTTGGGGGTTTGTCGGAACAGCACATGCGCGATTTATAAATTTTTTGCCCAGCCCTGCGCGGCTGCAATCTTATCTGGAGGGTCAATGGCAAGGTGTAGGCCATAGTCCCCTGGGAGGCTTGGCTGTATTTGCCATTTTGGGCGCAGTGCTTTTTGTCGCGGGTAGCGGCTTGTTTGCTAATGATGATATTGCTTTTCAAGGAAGTTGGGCTCATCTGATTGATAAAGCGCGTAGTGACAAGATTAGTGCATGGCATAGTTTGAGTTTTGATGGATTGACTGTATTGATAGCACTGCATCTTGCTGCTATCGGCTATTACCTTTGGACTAAACATCAAAATCTTGTGTTGCCTATGCTGACCGGTAAAAAGCTGCTTGCCGAGCTACCTTCCCAAACTTTGGACAATTATTTAAAGCGATTTTTAGTCGTTTTAGCGGTGACCATAGTATTGACCTGGAGTTTATACCGTGGACTGCCAGATTATTTTTCTCATGCACCAAGTAAACCACCCGTCACAACCTCCACTTTATAATTTAAACACGATACTTTAAGACTATGAAAACTAGATATTTACTTGCTTTAGCACTATCAACAATAACCGTAACAACTGTCCTAGCCGGCCCGATTGAAGATCAAATCAAAGCCCGTCAATCTGCTTATGAATTTATGGGCTGGAATGCCAAAAAGATTAAAGCCCAGGTGGTTGATCATCCTGAAACTTATAACAAAGAAGACATAATAGCCGCAGCCAACGCATTAGCAGCAGCGGCTAATTCTGGCTTAGGTGAGCTTTATGGTGAAGGTACCGATAAAGGAACAGGCTGGCAAATATCACACCTTAAACCTGAGTATTTTAATGAGCAAGATAAGGCAAAAGAATTTGATTTAAATCTACGTAAAGAAGCGACCAAATTAGCAGATATTGCGGCAAGTGGAGATATTGATGCCATAAAAGCGCAGTTTGGTGAAGTCGGTAAAGCCTGTAAAAGTTGCCATGATAGTTTTCGCATTCGTGACAAATAAATGTTGATCATTCATCAAAACACCCTGAAAAATCAAAGTTAATAAACCATTTTTGTGGATAGCTGCCTAACGGCACACCTTATAACCTCCGAATCATTTAAGTCTTCGGAGGTTTATTTGTAGTGTCCAACGGCGAATTATGATTGTAAACGCCTTAAAAAAACCTTTGCTCCCAAAAAACGTCCAGTCTCGAGGCGGTCTACTGCATCATCACTTTAGTTATAACCGGTCAGTTAAGGAATGGGTGTCGAATTTAATTTGGGAACCCGTTTTACTTGTTAAGCTATTTTATCGTTCTTATTTGGAGCCTCACTGCCCACAGTTATGCTCTTGCAGCCGGAATAAGACCATGCTAGCGCAGCGCTTGGTGGCGTTTCCGGCACAGAAGCCCTGCCTATGCCGGAAACGCTTTACTCGCTTGCGCTCGTAAAGCCTTATTCCGGCCTACCATAAGCGTCAATACTCCTTAATTGTGGGCAGTGACGCTCCGCGTGGGAATGATATACTACTAAAATGTCCCACCTTAAGTTGATAGTCATAAAATACTAATCACTTATTACCGAAGATGATATGAATAGACTCTACAACATGGCTACTTTTAATGAGCCACTTAGTCCCAAAATTCAACGCTTACAAAAAGCAGGTCTAGTCATATTCACCTGTGCATTAATGCTGAGCCATTCAAGAATTACATCGGCCGCAGATACCCAAGGCAATGCAGAAAATAAACCAACTGAACAAATCACTCAAACAAGAACTTTAACTAAAAAGCATAAGAAAAAAAAGCGATTGCTATAACTGGTACTAAGCCTGTAGCCATTAAAATAGAAGATAGCCTAAAAGCTCTGCAGGCAGCTAACCCAAAAAGTGCTGCACCAAACAAGACCCCAGTAAAGGCCGCTAAAGAACAAACGGTAGCGCTCAAAGAAGTGGTCGTTACTTCGGGACGCGCCAAAAATCTTATAGGCATTACAGGTTCGGCCTCTCAGGGCGAAATCAGCCAAGAGCAGTTTGAGTACCGCGCACTATCACGTAACGGTGAATTAGTCGAAGTGGTACCAGGGGCTGTAGCCACCCAACACAGTGGTTCTGGCAAAGCCAACCAATATTTTTTGCGGGGCTTTAATCTTGACCATGGCACAGACTTTACGACTTACGTCGATGGCATTCCTATGAACATGCCTACTCATGCTCATGGACAGGGTTATATGGACATCAACAGCGTCATTCCCGAACTGGTAAAAAATATCGAATACGGTAAAGGTCCCTATTATGCTGAGGTAGGGGACTTTTCATCTGCTGGGTATGCAAAAATGTTTTCAATGGACAAATTACCCGAAGGCATCGCCAAGTTTACGGGTGGTGAATTCGGTTATTACCGAGGTTTACTGGCTAATTATACTAAAATCGGTAACGGCAATTTACTTTATGCGGGTGAATTCAATGCCTATAACGGTGTTTGGCTGCAACCGGAAGGTTCTAAAAAATTTAATGGTATGCTGCGCTATAGCCTTGATCAAGGTAACTGGGGATTGTCTCTCAATGGCAAAGGTTATAATAATAGTTGGACAGCAACTAATCAGATTCCACAGGCTTCAATTGATAATCATACGCTTGGATTATATGGCACTATGGATCCTAGTGATGGAGGACAAACTAATCGTTATAGTTTCTCGACCCATTTATGGAACAAGGCTGATAAATGGAAAAATGATGCCAATATCTATGTGCTTTATACCGACTTAGATTTATTTTCCAATAATACTGGCTATACTGACATAGCTAATTTTCCAGGAGGCGACCAGCTACATCAGTTTGAAAATCGGGTTCAGACCGGTGGCAATATTGAACATACCCGCTACAATAAGCTGTTTGGTTTTGTTATGGATAACTCTATCGGTGTTCAGCTACGCCATGATGAAATCATGCAATTAGGTCTAGATCATACCGTTAACAGGCAATATGTTAGTACCGTCAGTCATAATAAGGTCAGTGAAACCAGCGCTGGTATTTATCTGAAAAATCAAACTTTTTGGCAGGAAAAATTACGTAGCATAGCTGGCTTACGAACTGATTTTATTAATAACGACGTCACGGCACTCGATACAGCGACTCATGATACCAGTGTCAATTCAGCAAATTCAGGCAACGCACAAAAAGCACTTGTTAGTCCAAAGCTTAGTTTAATCTTTGGGCCTTGGCTCAAAACCGAATATTTTATTAATGGCGGTTTTGGTTATCACTCCAATGATGCACGAGGCACTACGCTGCAAATAGATCCAAGCTCAGGCTCTGCATTGGATAAATCTGCCGCTAGAATCTCGCCTATGGCAAGTTCGCATGGCGCAGAAATCGGTTTTCGTAGCAATTATTTTAAAGGCTTAAATAGCACTATAGCCTTATGGTGGTTAGAGAGTAGTCAGGAACTAGTCTTTGCTGGCGATAATGGTACAACAGAAGTAAAAGGAAAATCCCAGCGTTATGGTGTTGAATGGGCTAATTATTACAAGCCTACCGATTGGTTGACGTTAGATGCCGACTTTGCCTTTACCCATTCTCGTTATGATGCGAACCCTGAGGGTGAAACCAATAGCTATATCCCCAATTCTGCAGGCAGGGTTATCTCTACAGGCGCTACAGTAGTGGCACCTAATGGTCTATTTGGCAGTGTGCGTATGCGTCATTTTGGTAGCATGCCATTGGATCCATCGGGTAGCTATTGGGCGGGAAACACAAGTATTGTTAACTTAGGTGCTGGTTATAAACAAAAACGATACAAGCTAGAGCTCGACCTATTTAATGTTTTCGACTCAAGTTCAAACGATATTGCCTATGCTTATGATTATGCCTACCCCAATGGCGCGTCCGCACAAACTGGGCTTTTGAAACATCCGGTCGAGCCAAGAATGCTAAGAGGGACTATAACCGTTAATTTTTGAGGCAATAGTTACAAGCGGTATCTTTAGTTAAATTTAGATCGCTAAAAAACACCACGTCATAATTTAAGTTTATTTGACTCCTCTCGAATATGGCAAATTGATAGGTATAGCTATACACAAGTTTCCTATCAGGCTAGGAGCTATAGAAAATATCGTAGGGGCGTATTGCATACGGCCATTTATCGCGAAAGTTAATGAGAGGTAAACCAAGGGCGGATAAGCTTTTGTTCGGGTAAAGTTGAGCGATTGACCAGCGCCCCATTGGCATAAGTGAGTGGTTCAGGAGTTTTAAAAGTCAGTCCATTGACATTTTCACTACCATTAGGCTGGAATTGAAGATTCAATAAAGGCGAAGAACCTCTTTTTTTAGATCCGATACCTCCGAGTCATCCGCAGCATAGACAGGCATGACTGTTGCGAGTGACATTGTGAGGGCAGCGATAGATAATCTTTTTTGTTTCATGATTAAATTTCTTTATGTTTGTGTTAGAGAAGTCTGGTCATGTTAGGTGCTAGCTAATAGAGTTGAATCCTAAATAAAACTGACAGAGGTTTTATGAGCGCCTCATTAGGTATTATGCTTGTCTATTAAGGTTTTATGCTAAGCCGTCAAGTGTGGTAACGCTTAATCAAGTTATTAACACTTACAGTTAAGGTATTAATCTAGGCAATAGAGGTGCTATCTTTGTTAGCGCAGGTTTGGCGATTGCTAAAACCTTTCAAGCCATTCTCATAACCTATAGACAAAGTCCTAATACCTTCCAAGGTTGTTTTAAAACCTAAAGAAAATGTTTTAATAAATGCGTTGGTTAACACAGTTGCATGATTTATTCTATCAGGTAAACAATTATGTTAGTTCAGCAAGCGACTGTTATATTAATTGTTGCAAAAGTTTTTGCACTTTCCTCGTACTGGGTTATTACCCCATAGGCGCCAACTTAAGGATTACAGCTTAACAAGGGACAAAACGCTTGCCTAGGTCGGATTACGCTATCGCTAACTTGACTACACCTGAATTGCCTTTTTGCATACGTTCTTTTGTAATCACCAACCAACAATTTTGAAGGCTAGATAAATGGGCGTATTCAATACGCCCCTACAACTGTAGGCCGGAATAAGACTTTTCAAGCGATAGCGAGAAAAGCGTTTCCGGCATAGGTATTGCTGCTAAGCCAGAAACGCCACCACGCGCTCAGTTAGCGTGGTTTTATTCCGACCTATACCTAACTACATTATTCAAATTGCCCCGTCTTAAATTAATAGCCCAAATGTTTGTTGTGGGAGTGGCTTTGGCCGCGAACTCGTGGCTAAAGCCACTCCCACAGACTAAAAGTCCATAACTAAGGCGTATCCGTATTCTGCTGCTACGCTAATCAATTGTCTTTTATTTTCATCTAGGCTGACCAGTAAGCAACAGTTAACCCACAAGTGATGCTTGATAACCAGCATATTTCCTTTACATAAAGCTTTTAATGTAGGGTTTATTAAGACATTAACAAATAAATTACACCATAAATAATAATGACTTAGGTTTTATATAATGCCAATCTGTCTGTTTTATGGCCACTTTCAAATAATTGGCATGATGACTGCATTACTTAGAGTAGGTAGTTATCATCTGAAGTCTGTTTTATGCCAAATAAGATTAGATCGAAGTAAGAAAATATTTTTAACCAAAATTTGGAGTGTTTATATTATGAGTACGAAAAAAAAGTGGCTTTGCGGATTTGCAGTATTGGGTCTGTTAGGTGCAGTTGGAACGGCTAATGCCCATCATGCTTTTTCTGCTGAGTTTGATGCAGAAAAGCCCATCGAAGTAAAAGGCGTTATTACTAAGTTTGAATTGGTAAATCCACACAGCTGGCTGTATATCGATGTAAAACAGCCAGATGGCTCACTCGCTAACTGGGGCTTTGAGTTTGGTGCACCTTTCAATCTTAAAGAAAAAGGCATCACCAAGAAAAGCTTGACTGCCAATACTAATACCGAAGTCACTATTCAAGGGTTCCGTGCAAAAAATGGCCAGAATTTTGGTTATGCGGTAACAACGGTATTGCCTGACGGTCGCAGTGTTAAAACAGGTGGAGCTCAAGATGCGCCTGCGGCAGCTGATGAAAAACCAAAGCAGAGTTATTAAGCACTGCGTCTAGTCAACTTAAGGAGAACATTCTTGAATACACAATCCATATTCTACGTGCTTAAAAGCAAGGTGCTTAGTATCAGCGTGCTGATATTTGGCTCAGTTCTGTTTTCATCATTGATGATGGTACCTGTGCAAGCGGCAGGCAAAAAATCTACCTCCGCAGTAGCGGCAAAAACAGAGCAAAAAATTCCCCGGTTAGCCAATGGCAACCCTGATTTTTCAGGGATATGGCAAACAACCAGCGCGGCTGATTTCGATCTTGAACCGCATTCTAATCGCAAAGATGCGCCACCGAGTGCAGGTATCGTAGACGGCGGAGAAATTCCTTATTTGCCTAAAGCCTTGGAGCAAAAAAAGAAAAATTTTGAAGCCAGAGCTACTCTCGATCCAGCCTTAAAAGGCTATACCTTAGGTGTGCCAAGAGGTATTTACTATCCAGAACCTTTTCAAATTTTTCAACGTGACAAAGATTTATTTCTTGTTCATCAATTCGGTCATTCAGTTCGTACGATATACACCAATAAAACAGAGCATCCAGAAGATCCTAACGATTGGTGGCTAGGTGATTCCAGAGGCCATTGGGAAGGCGATACCTTGGTGGTTGATGTTAGACATTTTAATGATAAAACATGGTTAGATCATGCGGGTAATTTTCATAGTGATGCCTTGCATATCGTAGAAAAGTGGCAATTCCTTGATGCCAACACCATCGCTTATAACGCCACCATTGAAGATCCAAATGTATTTAGCCGTCCTTGGACTATTAATGTGGTCTTGTATCGTCATAGGGAAAAGAACTTCCAGCTGATTGAAGACTACCGTTACACGCTGGACTACGATCAATACTATCCACCCAAGCCCGATAAGAAATAATACCTAAGCGTAGGGTTGTACAGTTAATCGGTTATCAATGAGTCTATGAGGACACCATGAAAAAAACATTAAATCATCGAAGTCTCGCCGTTTCGGGGATGATGATTGCGACATTGTCGTTCATCTCCATAAACGCGATTGCGGCGGAAGAAAACAAAAAGCAGGAAAATACAAAACCTGCTGCAACAGAGCAAAAAGCACAAACACCTAATCCTGGTGGTTCGGAAATTTCTAAAGAAAAAAGCTTTCCTAAAATTGCTTCAGGCCCTTGGAAGGGTCCAAAACTAGCCGATGGTCAACCTGACATTCAAGGACATTGGTCTAATACTATCTCTAATCACAGTAATTTTACCGATCCTCAAGGAGGTATACCTAACGATCCCAATCCTAATCGTATCCCTAAAGGTCCGCGTGAAGACCGCGCACCTAGTCGCGTAAGTGATCCTGTCGATGGACACGTGCCTTTTCAACCGTGGGCGCTAGAAAAAGTAAAAGAATTTCAAATAAAGTTTCATAATCCAACCGAGCCACAATTTGTTGAGCCATTGGCGCGTTGTGCGCCGGGTGGTGTGCCTAAATCTTTGTACTGGCATGGCTATGAAATTGCCCAGTATCCTAATTATGTCGTTTTTTTCTTTGACTCAGGAACGCGTATTATTCATCTCGATGGCAAACCTCATTTACCTAGCAATATTAAATTATGGAATGGTGATTCACGCGGGCATTGGGAAGGTAATACGCTGGTGGTTGATGTCGATAATCATAATGGAAAAGCTTTATTTGGTCGTACAGGTGAGTTCATCAGTGAAAACGGCAAAATACAAGAACGTTATATTTTTAATGAAGATGGCTCGCGCTTTAATTACGAGGGCGTATTTACCGATTCGACTGTTTATACAAGACCGTTTACCGTAACCATACCTGCACGTAAATGGACAGAAAAAGACACGCCTAATGGCTGGCATTTTCAAACCAGTATAGCGACGCATTCGGGCAAAGACATTATTCTTGATCACGAAGAACGTATCTGTAACGAAAACAATGGTGGTTTTGGTTTGGGGGCTGTTGAGGGCAAAAAATAACATTATTAGCTTTAGGTCGGGTTAGCGATAGCGTAACCCGACACTTTGTCATGGTGTGTCGGGTTACGGCTAGAGCCTAATCCGACCTAGGCAAGTCGTGAAAAACACTTTCACAGTCTCTATTACTATCAACACGCTAGCGGTAAAAATTTTCGGAGTCATGTTGATACTTCTGGACTCCATTGCTTAATTATCCAAACGATCAATAGGCAATCGTTTAAATAACATCTATTAAAGGAAATATTATGTCTCTTATAGAGTTTGCTCAGGTACTTTATGATTCTGAAACGGGTACTGCTCTTCGTGAATCAATTTACGCGTTTCCAATCGTTGAGGGACTGCATCTCATTGGCCTCGCTTTTTCGTTCGGTTTACTAATGTTCATAGATTTACGTCTGCTTGGCGTCTTTTTAAGAACAGTTCCAGCTCAAGATCTACTGTATTCATTGCGTCCGTGGTTGCTAGGCGGTTTTTTAATCACTATAGCGACAGGTATTTTGTTATTTATTGCTACCGCAACCAAGATTATTTTATTGCCCGTTTTCTATATTAAGCTGGCTTTAATTGTCCTAGCAGGCATTAATGCTATTGTTTTTGAACTTAAGTGGGGACGAAATGTGGATGTTTGGGGGACGCAATCTGTGTTGCCAACTAGTATCAAATATGCAGGATTAGTCTCGCTTGTGCTCTGGAGTGCGGTCATTATTACGGGTCGTCTTATTCCTTATCTCAACTATGAATAAGCCCGTCACCCGAGTTTTTAAATATTAAAGGAGTTTCAATAATGTCTATACTTGAGCTGTTTAAAGCTATTCAAACGAGTGATTTAAGTCGTTTTATCGGTAGTCAAAATCATTTGTTTTGTGCCGTGGCACAAATGTTCCATATTGCAGGTTTAATCCTACTTCTTGCCTCGATAGTGCTGGTTAGCCTACGTTTATTAGGAATAGGGCTACCGAATCTATCGGTAATACAACTTTCAAAAGCAACTAAATGGCTAGTTTGGAGCGGCCTAGGTTTGTTGACAGTTTCTGGAATTGTCATATTTGTCCCAGCCGCTACTAATTACGCGCCCAATACTTTTTTTTGGAGTAAATTCATTCTTTTGGCGATAGCACTGCTGCTTCATGTCACTTTGTTTCGTAAAGTCACTACATCGGAAAATCCTAATCCCTTTATCGCCAAAACCACGGCTGTACTGAGTTTATCGTTATGGTTTTCGGTCGCCTTTGCAGGTCGTTTTATTGGCTTTTTTTAGGCGTGGTATTTTTCTTAATCAATTAACGAGGAGGGTAATTTGAAAAATATAATCATTTTTTCAATGCTAATCACTAACCTATTTCTAAGCGCTTATGCACAAAACAAGGTTAAATCCGACCTTAAAAAGCCAGCAACTACCATTCAAAACATTATGTTGTCAGTGATTGATCCTAATATTGATTTTGTTTGGAATTCTGTTGCCACCGTCAATACCGCGCAAGGCACAGAAGAACGTCGCCCCAAAACTAATAAAGATTGGAAAGAAGTAAAACAGCATGCCCTTGCAGTGTTTGAGGGTAGTAAACAGTTGTTACTTAAAGATACTAAAGTGGCCGATGCTAATGCCAATACATCAAGTCATCCTGTGGAGTTAAGTGCGGCAGATATTCAAAAGACGATTGATGCACATCGTAGTGAGTACGTTAAGCGAGTAGAAGCCTTACAGCATGCGCTGAAGCTTACTATTGCTGCAATTGATGCCAAAAATGTTGATGAGCTGGAAAAAGCCGGCGGAATAGTCGATCAAGCCTGCGAGCAATGCCATACGCAATTTTGGTATCCGAATGATAAGCGTCCAAAATAATTTTAAAATGGATAAGCAACTCTTCCCCCTTACAAGGAATAGGTATCTAGGCAAGTAAAAAACAAATCATTTCCACGCAAAAACGATCATATTGTGGTGAAGAAGGTAGGGGCGTATTGCATACGCCCTTATAAAATAAGTTCTTGCCTGTAGGATAAGCCTATACAGATCGTGAGTGTGAATAAGTAGATATCGATCGTAACCTAGAGGCCGATCGTAATGTAGGGACAGGTCGCGACCTGTCCCTACGGTGAGAAATGAACTGATAATACGTTTTTTCGTTCCCATGCTCCGTGTCACTGCCCACAGTTATTCATTTATAGGGGCGACAAATTCGCCCTGTATCTTGGCACATCGAATTACTGGGCGAATCTGTCGCCCCTACAGCTTAAACACTTTTAAGCTTCCTCCGCTATTCAATTAAGGCATATATATATCGCTATATGTTGTTTTTCTAGGTAGAAAAAAAAGATTAAGCTGTTACGTGTGGTATCAGATATAAAGCGAATAGTTTTATTTTGAATACTGATTGAGCTTATGGCGATGCCCCTATTTGAAATAAATGAGTACCTTATTATGGACAGAATTTTAGAACGACTTCTTGATGAAAAGCAGGAGGAAAAGTCTTCAACTTTATTAACCTTTGATGAACTGCAATCACGTTCAATGTCGCTTTCTATTCGAGCGACTGCATTAGTTTTTGAAGATCCTGTGTCAAGACGTTTATTAGAAGAAATTGAGCGTATCGCACCCAGCGATGCAACGGTGCTTATTATTGGAGAAACCGGGACGGGTAAGGAGCTGGTGGCTCGACACATTCATTCCCTTAGTAACCGTAGAAATAATGTTTTTGGCGCCTTAAATTGCGCGGCACTCAGTGAAACCTTGATTGAAAGCGAATTGTTTGGACATGAAAAAGGCGCATTTACCGGTGCCTTGATGAGCAAAGAAGGTTGGTTTGAAAATGCCAACAAAGGTACTTTATTGCTAGACGAAGTCGGTGATTTACCCCTTGCCATGCAAGCTAAATTACTGCGTGTGCTACAAGAAAACGAAGTTGTAAAAGTGGGTTCTAGGCAACCTATTCCTGTCGATGTGAGAATTATTGCGGCAACGAATGTCAACCTTGAAGAAGCTGTCGCGGCTTCGCATTTTCGAGCTGATTTATATTATCGATTTAATGTAGCGATGATTCATCTGAGCCCCTTGCGTGAAAGACCCAAAGATATTCTGCCTTTGGCGAGGCACTTTCTAAAAATTTACAGTGAGCGTTTGGGTTATAGCGAGGTGAGCCTTTCGCCATCAACTGAAATGACGCTATTGAATTACGATTGGCCGGGTAATATTCGTGAATTAGAAAATGCAATTCATCGTGCCTTATTAGTTTGCCCTAGTAATCGTTTGCGTCCTGAAGATTTTAAATTATCAGGGATTAGAGTGCAAAATCAAGCCCCTGCTGTTTCAACAACCTCTCTGGAAACATCTATAAAAACCCTTTGTGAGCATGCACCTCCTAAATTATTTGAGCTGTTAGAAGAGACTATTGTTAAAGTAGCTTTTGAATACTGCGAGCAAAATCAGGTTCAAACTGCACGCTTGTTAGATATCAGTCGTAATGTTTTAAGGCATAAGCTGGGCTTATATGGGATGTTACCGAATAGCCAATCTATTTCATCACGACAGTAATAATTCAATGCCGATCATTAAATTAAACAGCGCGACTTAAACGCTAAAGCTTGTTTTTCTGCTGTTCAGTTTGTCATTTAAGCATTTCTTTAATACGGATACCCACTTAAGGCGGCACAGTGTAAAGAGTATATCGTTCGCACGCTCCGCGTCACTGTTAACAGTTTAGGAAAAAGTCTACTGTGGGAGTGGCTTTAGCTAAGACAATCGTGGCTAAAGCTCTCCCACAATTCTATAAAATGCCTTAACTGTGGATATTGATACTTCAGAGTTGAATTCGTCAAATAATATACATAACTTGATTATGTTGAGATAGTTTGATATTTTAATTACGCATAAGTAGAACTTTGGTGTTAGAATTTAATGCATTCTCTTTAGATAGCAACTTTAATTAAACACAGCGTTAGCTCAGAAAAAAGCAATAATTCATATTCATAACTATTATAGTTTTGACTCAGTATAAGCAATATCTACCCTCTTCGAGTAAGCATTATGAGTAGTATTTATGGTTGGTTTTCAACTACGGAAAAAGTTTTTGACGGCAGTGGTATTGATCAACAACACACGGCATCACAAGCTTTGCACTCTGTTTATTCATGCGTAGCTAAGCATCAAAATGTTGCAGAAATGGCTGGTTATGGGCTTAAGAAAGCACCTAATGTCTATCAATCTTCGCGATTCATGGTAATAATCGAGGGTGATCCTTATTGGAGTGATGAGCAATTAAAAAAAATTGCAATTAGTAGCGACTCAGCTGAGGCATTAGCTATTGGATTTTTACAATATGGACGTTTAGTGCTTGATAAGATTCATGGTCCTTTTTCATTTTGTATCTTAGAACCTGGCCGACATTATGCGTTGCTTGCCAATGACCGGCTTGGTATTCGACCTTTGGCTTATTATTATCAGCAGGGTTTATTGGTTTTTGGTTCTAAATTAGATCATATTATTGCCCATCCTGGCGTTAAAGCCGTTATTGATCCACAGGGCATCTTTAATTATCTTTATGCTCATAACATTCCAAGTCCTGGATCTATTTATAAGGACATTTCAAAATTACAACCCGGTGAATTTATTGAGATTGATAATGAGCAGCAGCTAAATGATTTTTACTGGCAGCCTGATTACACTGAAAGTACTTTTACAAAACAAGCACTAATGGAACAACTGCATAGGCAACTTGATCGGTCTATAGCCGCCTGTTTACCGGATAAACAAACCGGTGTTTTTTTAAGTGGAGGACTTGATAGTAGTACGGTAACAGGTTTTTACCAACAATTTGCTAATCATAAAGTGGATGCCTTTACGATGGGCTTTGATGCCGAAGGCTATGATGAAATGGCTTATGCTCGATTAGTCGCTGCTCATTTTAAGGTGAATTTACATGAATATTATGTATCACCCGCAGATGTTTTAAATTCAATACCACTCATTGCTCAAACCTATGATGAGCCTTTTGGAAATGCTTCAGCTGTACCCAGCTATTATTGCGCAAAATTTGCTAGGGAAAGAGGTATGACCAGATTGTTGGCAGGAGATGGCGGTGATGAAATATTTGCCGGCAATAGTCGATATGCTAAGCAAAAGCTATTTGACTATTATCGTTATCTACCTAATTGTGCTAAAGCAGTCATAGCACCTATGGCGAATAACTTAGCATTTTTAGGTAAGTTACAAAGTTATATTGAACAGGCTACTATCAATATGCCTGATCGTTTGGAAACGTATAACTTTTTACATCGTAGTCCTCTAAAAGAATTTTTTACTGAAGATTTTTTAAAACAAATAGATTCTGAGTTGCCGATAGCAAACAGTCGATCAACTTATAATCGAGCTAATACAAATGATTTAGTAAAACGTATGTTGCATTTAGATGGCAAGTTTACATTAGCAGATAATGATCTAAGAAAAGTAAATCGTATGTGTGAGCTTGCTGGTATAGACGTTCATTATCCGATGTTACAAGAAGATTTTGTGAAGTTTTCTGCGGGTATTCCTTCAAAATGGTTAATGCGAGGTTTTGAATTAAGATCTTTTTACAAAGAAAGTATGAAAAACTATTTACCTAAACAAACCTTAAGTAAATCTAAGCAAGGTTTTGGTTTACCTTTTGGAGTTTGGATGGCTCAGGATAAAGAACTAAAACAATTTTCTTTAGATAATTTATACAGCTTTTCAAAGCGTGGCATTGTTAATCCGGTTTATATAAAAAATATCATTCACTTACATGAAAAAGGTCATTCTTCGTATTATGGGGTGATGATTTGGTTATTAATTATGTTAGAGCAGTGGTTGATTACTCATGAGGTCGCTTTAATTTAAGGTTATGAAATAGAGAGTTAATGTTGTTGGCGCCTCATATTAGATGAGAGTCTCTAAAATAGGTGTTGATCAATAGTGGCATGCACTTAATCAAATTAAGCAGAAGGTAGCAGCATGGAAGATAAAAAAGTTTTACTCATTGTTGAAGACGATCTGGGTCTACAAAAACAATTAAAATGGAGTTTTGAGGCCTATCAAACGGTCATAGCCGGTAATAGAAGTGAGGCTGTGGCGGCGTTAAGACGATATGTACCCAGTGTAATCACCCTAGACTTAGGCTTGCCTCCCGATGCAGCTAATGCCAGTGAAGGTCTGAAAACCTTGCAAGAACTGCTCGATCTTGCACCTGCTAGCAAGATTATTGTGGTCACGGGTAATGATGATAGGTCTAATGCTGTTAAAGCGGTGGCAATGGGTGCTTACGATTTTTATCAAAAGCCTATTGATATAGATATATTAAATTTAATCATAGACCGAGCTTTTCAATTAAATCAGTTGGAAAATGAGCATCAATTGCTACAGAAACAATCAACAGAACCTTTAGTTGGTCTGATTGCTTCCTGTGAAAAAATGCAAGGGTTATGCCGCACTATTGAAAAAATATCTCCCACTAATGCGACTGTTTTATTACTGGGAGAAAGTGGTACTGGAAAAGAAGTGCTGGCAAAAGCGATGCATGGATTAAGTGATCGTTCAACCCAAGCTTTCGTAGCCGTAAATTGCGCTGCTATACCAGAAAATTTGCTGGAAAGTGAGCTATTTGGTTATGAAAAAGGTGCTTATACTGGAGCAGCTCAGCAAACAAAAGGGAAAATAGAATATGCTCATAATGGAACCCTATTTTTAGATGAAATTGGTGATCTGCCTATTTTATTACAGTCCAAATTATTACGTTTTTTGCAAGAAAGAACTATAGAACGTATTGGTGGGCGAAAAGAAATTCCTGTTGATGTGCGTATTATTTGTGCTACTCATAAAAATTTAGAAGAGCAAATAGAAAAAGAAAAATTCAGATTAGATTTATATTATCGTATTAGCGAGATAGTGATTAATATCCCCGCACTTAGGGAAAGAGACGGCGATGCAATTACTATTGCAACGGCATTTTTAAAACGCTATTGCCTATTACATAATAAGAAAATAAAAAGCTTTAGTTCAGAAGCCGCTGCTGCAATAGAGTCCTATTCATGGCCGGGTAATATCAGAGAGCTTGAAAATAAAATCAAAAGAGCTGTCATTTTGTCGGAAGATATCAATATTACACTCCATGATTTGGAGCTTGAAAAGAGCTCTGAGTCTGCAATGCGCGTCAATTTAAAAGAAGTCAGAGAGTCAGCGGAAATCATTGCCATAAAAAAAGCTTTAGTCCATAGCAAAAATAATATCTCTAACACTGCAAAGCTATTAGGTGTGACCCGGCCAACCTTATATAGCCTATTTGAAAAATATAGAATCCAAATAAATGAATAATTTAATAGCAGATAATAAGTTTTTTAATAAAGATATCTCTATAAACACTCGAAACCAATGGTTGTTAGGCGTCCTTATAATATTGTTATTGATATTATATCTGCCCACTTTATTATGGCTTTGGGGCAGGTGGACGATGAGTGTTTGGCAAAATGGCCACGGAATTTTGGTGTTTGCCTTAGTGATGTATTTAATGGGTAGAGAATTACATAAATTAAAAGATTTACCTTCTAGTGCTAATGGCTGGGGATTCATTATCTTAATTCCAAGTTTATTGTTATATATGCTAGATACGGGCATTAACACTCAACTACTTTCTAGTTTAGCAATGATTTCCTCGTTCGTAGGTTTATCCCTATTGTTTTTAGGCGGTGTAAAAACAAAAACCATACTTTTCCCATTATTATCACTGATACTGACCTTACCGATTCCCTTAGTTTTTACAGAAGCGATGCATCTAATGCTCAGGCATATTGCGACAAAAAGTGTTGCTTTCTTGTTAAGTAAAATGGGTATACCTGTTTTTTCCAGTGGAACAGTATTAGAAATAGAGGGTGGTACATTGATGGTGGCTGATGCCTGTAGTGGTTTTGCAACGCTTTATGCAGCCATAACGATTGCTATATTGACAGCTTATTTTTGTAACTCAAGCAAACGAAGAATAATACTCTTGTTAATAGCAGCTCCTCTTGCTGTAGCTGTCAATATAATAAGGGTGTTAGTGCTCGCATTATTAGTTAATTACTATGGCCTAAATATTCTGGCAACATCAGCTCATGAGTTATCAGGCTTATTAACTTTTATGGTGGCGTTACCTATATTGTTCATTATAGGAAAAAATCCAATCAATTCTGAAAATATCTGATAAAAAAATGATATCTACTCGTTATGCTAGCTCAGTAATCATCATCATTATGTTGGCATTGATTCCAACTATTATTCATAGTTATTTGGATTTAAAAACAGATGATCATTTATCGGCACAGAAAATTAGCCAACTATTAGGCTCTTATCAATCAAAACCTACTCAACGTAAGCCTGGCTGGGGTGAAGAAACTTTTGCTAGCTACGATTGGATAGAACGTTTGTACAGCAATCAGAATGGCAAATTAGTTCGTTTATTTGTCGGACGGTCTTATGATCATAAACGGTTATATCACCATCCAGAGCTTGCTTTATCTTATGGTAAAGATCTAAGAATGGTAGGAGAAATCAATTATTCAGAGCAACCTAATATCCCCGTTAAATTGCTAGCCAATGAATCAAGGCCTGTTATAGCGGCTTATGCTTTGTTATATGACCAACAATTTGTAGAAAATGCAATTAGCCATCAGTTGATGAATTCTTTTATGCAATTGATTACGCCAAGAAAGCCAATGACCTTATTTTATGTGGAAGCGGAAAATAGTTCTGAAAAAACTATTTTCACTGAAACCGATGCGGCATTAGTACTTGAAAGCGCAATTAAAGATTTTTTAGCGATGCCGTTGTAGTTCATCATATTGGGACAGTTAAGGATAGCAAGAAAGCGTATATCTGTAGGGCATAGGTATCTACACAAATAATTGTTAGCATTCCCACGCAAGAACGATAACATTGTGGTGAAGATCGTAGGGGCGTATTGCATACGCCCTTATAAAATAAGCTCTATAACATTGGATTTTAAATAAATGGGCTTATGCAATACGCCCCTACGGTGTTTTTTTATCGTTTCCACGCCGATAAGAAACTTCTATGCCGGAAACGCTTTTCTCGCTTATGCTCGAAAAGTCTTATTCCGGCCTACATTAAATCTTTAAAATAATTCTAAAAGTATGGAAAAGTAAAGTTTTTGCTTAGCTTTATCTTAGCTGAGCATACAATACTCATCTTTATGATAGTGAAATGGTTGTGAGTGTCAGATGATGAGAAAAATATTGCTAGCTGGTTTGGCTATTCTATTAATTATAGAAGAATGGCTTTGGGATGGTTTAAACGCCTTGGGTCATCGTTTCATAAAATGGCTAAGACTGGAGTCTTTTGAGTTTTGGTTAAGCCAAAGAACCCCCAATCAAGCCTTGATAGCTTTTAGTATTCCGTTGATGATTGTTACGCCATTAAATATTATTGCCATTAGCTTATTGGCTAGGGGTATGATTTTACAAGGCTTGTTGATGGAAGTTTTTGTTAAGTTATTGGCGACACTTTTAGTGGCTAGAGTTTTTGCCTTAACTAAGCCACAACTATTAAGTTTTAGTTTGTTGCGTAGAGTTTATCAGTTCATTAGTCAATGGCTGAAATGGGCGCATGATAAAGTCGTCGATGCACCCATTTATAGATGGGCTAAGCAGTTTAAGCTAGAAATTAAAGAGAAGATTAGGGCTTGGTTTGGCTAAGTACGTTACGCTGTTTAGCAAACAGCGTAGCCATCATTAATGATTAATGCTTATGCAGTGCTTCTAAAGCCTGCTCATAATCAGGTTCGTTTGCAAGTTCACTGACTAATTGGCTATAAATGACCGTATCATGTTCATCGATAATCACTATGGCTCTAGCAGTCAAACCCGCCAAAAATGTATCCAGCAGTTTTACGCCGTAATCTTCAGCAAACGTAGAGCGGAAAGTTGATAAGGGAATAACATTTTTTAAGCCCTCTGTTTCACAAAAGCGAGATTGTGCAAATGGTAAGTCGGCTGAAATCACCAGCACGACAGTATGGTACAAGTGCGATGCTTTTTCGTTAAACTTTCGGGTAGAAGCGGCGCATGTGGGTGTATCCAGACTCGGTACTATGGTTAATACTTTCTTTTGCCCCGCGTAGCTTGCTAGCGATACATCTGTTAATTTATTAGTAACTAATGAAAAATCAGGAGCCTTACTGCCTACTGCCGGTAATTCACCTGAAGTGTTTAAAGGTTTGCCTTGAAAGCTGATAGTGGCCATAGATATGATTTAGGTTGAGGGTTCAAGAGGCTTAAGGCAAATGCCTTAAGGTATAAGGTTAATGCGGTAAGTAAAACTTTAACTCACTGTCAGAATGTCGCTACTTTTACCTGTATAGTAGTTGTAGGCCGGAATAAGACTTTTCGAGCGTAAGCGAGGGAAGCGTTTCCGGCATAGCCGCAGATCCAGTGCCGGAAACGCCACCACGCGCTAGGCTAGTCTGGTCTTATTCCGGCCTACAGCTTCAAATTTTCTCCCTTAAAGCATGGGTATCTAAACAATTTCATCCCTGCAGTGAGGACTTGCTGAGATGATTACTTGTGTAGATACTTATGTCTTTACAGGATACTTAAGAGTCTTTTTTACTTTTTGCGCGTTTTGCTAGGCGTATACGTTTTTCTACTGCCCAATCAGTTAGCTTGGCTTTATTAGTACCATGAAAAGGATTGACTGGTGACTTAAACTCTAAACGTATAGGTGTTCCTGACAAATTGAGTCTGTCACGGAAGTAGTTCATTAAATAGCGTTTATAAGAGGTCGGCAAGGCATCGGTTTGTGCGCCATGAATGATAACAACA
>Ga0214181_1000038_pt1 | contig 35502 bp, 23 predicted proteins | sample TroBogEpilimnion_19_FD_153019 | JGI IMG/M metagenome (GOLD analysis project Ga0214181, IMG submission 153019) | Freshwater microbial communities from Trout Bog Lake, WI - 05NOV2007 epilimnion | ecosystem: Environmental > Aquatic > Freshwater > Lake > Epilimnion/Euphotic zone | place: Trout Bog...
ATCGATGCGAGTTCAAAGCCATCCATAGCAGGCATATGGACGTCTAATATTATTAACGCAGGACATTCATTTTCTGACATTAAAACTTCAAGCGCTTTTTCACCACTCTCAACTAATAATAGGGTAGCTTCTACTTCATGTAAAACGGCTTCAATTGCAATTAGATTGGCAGGGACGTCATCAACAATCAGTATTTTTATAGGATTATTCATAAGGGGTTATTAATTGTAGGCTATCAAAATTAATGTAACGGTAAATTCTTTTTTCTGAAACGACGGGCTGATAAAAAGAACTAACGCTAGTAAAATCCAAGGTTTCTTTATCACCTAAACACAAAAATCCATTTTGTGTCAGGCTGGCAGAAAACATTTCTAAAACCCTATTTTGCAAGGGCTGAGTAAAATAAATGAGTACATTGCGACAGAGAATCAGATTCATTTCGCCAAAGACTCTATCAACCGTAAGATTGTGATTAGCCCAAACGATGTGATCGCGCAATTTCTTTTTCATTCTGACCACTTCACCATCTTCGTAGTAATATTCACTTAAACAAGCCGCGCCGCCAGCGGCTTGATAATGGTCTTTAGCTTTTTGCATCACTTTCTTTGGATAAACACCGTCTTTTGCTTTTTGCAAAGCAATATCATTGAAGTCAGTAGCATAAATTGTTGCGCGATCCAATAAACCAGCTTCATCTAGAAGTATGGCCATCGAATAAACCTCTTCTCCGGTAGCACAAGCTGCGTGCCAAATCTTAAAATAAGGCCAAGTACGTAAAACTGGAAAAACCTCAGTCTGCAAAGCTTTCCAAACTAATGGATTACGAAACATTTCAGTGACCGTAATAGAGAAATCTTTGACCATATCCTGAAAAAATGACTGATCATGTAGTACTTTAGGCGTGAGTTCGCTAATGTATTTAATACCATGTCGAATCATAGTATTACGTATTCGCCGTTTAATAGACGAACGGGCATAGTCTGTAAAATCATAACCCCAGCGATATTCAATGGCCGATAATAGCTGTAATACTTCAAAATCTTCAACGTCTTTCATTGGCTTTTAAAGGTTGTAATATCGATGCATATATTAATAATTCTGATGTTATATGTAGATCGGGTTAGCAATAGAGACTGTGAAAGTATTCTTTTTATTCCCCTCTTTAGCAAAGAGGGGTTAGGGGAGATTTGATCTATTAAAAAATTATTATTAAATATCAATAATATATGACTTAATAAAATCCCCCCTCGATCCCCCTTTTACAAAGGGGAAGCTAAATTCATAATACTTTCACAGTTTCAATAGCGTAAACCGATAAAATAGCCTATAGAATGTTGTGTTACGCTATCGCTAACCCGATCTACGCAATTAATGCAAACCTTGATAAGCCGGCCATGACCTGTCGTCACTACAATAAAATATTGTATCCATTGCATAAGAGGTCACTAGGATTACCCACTCTAATTCACATAGAGTCACTTTGTTCTCCCCTATCCTCTAAATTATCGATACAACCAAATCCGTAACAGTGAGAACAAACGATCAACATCTATCGGTTTTGAAATGTAATCTGATGCACCTATTTCCAAACAACGCTCTCTATCTTCTTTCATCGCTTTAGCAGTTAAAGCAAGTATAGGCAAATTGGTATAGCGATTTTGTTCTCGAATTTTATTGATCAACTCGTAACCATCCATGACAGGCATCATAATGTCAGTGAGTACCATATCAATATGAGCGTTTTTACTGAGTTTATTTAAAGCCTCTTGCCCATTCTTAGCAATCATAACGCTGATACCACGATCTTCCAAGATGCCGGAAAGTGAGAAAATATTACGAATATCATCATCAACTAATAAAATATGTTTGTTAGAAAATACGGCTTCAGAATCACGTACAGACGCTAACATTTTACGAGTATGATCTGGCAAATCAGCAACACGGCGATGCAAGAACAAGGCAGCCTCTTCAACTAAACGTTCATTTGAGCGCACACCTTTTATAACAACTCGTGCAGAATATTTTTGCAAAACCTCGTATTCTTCACGTGTTAAGTCCCTACCCGTAAAGATAATAACAGGAGGTATATTTAGATGTTCATGCTCAAATATTCTATTCAATAAGTCAAAGCCCGACATATCAGGTAGACCTAAGTCCAGAACAATTAAATTCAGATTACCTTTTAAAATAAGCTCTAATGCAGAACGACCATTTGATACTGCTTGAATAGATACATCGCCCGCATCAAGTAATTCATACACTGCTTGGCGTAAAACATCATCATCTTCCACCAACAGTATATTTTTGATTGGCTTTTCAAGAATATCATTGACACTTTCATAGGCACTTCTTAGTTCTTCAATCGCCACTGGTTTTTGTAAAAAGTTTACAGCTCCATAATACAAGGCTCGTTTGTTTCGCTCATCCGCCGATATGACATAAACTGGAATATGTTGGGTTTCTAATCGTTCTTTAATCCGTGTTAACACTGACCAACCATCACGCACAGGCAATTGCATATCTAATTTGACACCGATAATATTGTAAGTATTTAATAGTTCTAGGGCTTCTTCGGCAGTTGGACTAGCTAAATATTTAAAATTTTGTTCTCGACACAAATCAGCCAATATCTGAGCAAATATCGGATCATCTTCAACGATTAATATTGCACCTTCATCCTCGGCAAGATTATCTCTATCATCTGCGATACGCTTCAATAATGATGGCGTATCTTTAACAATCTCGTTATTTAATTCTCGTAAATAACTTAAATTGCTTTTGTCACTCTGGGCCGCTTCATCTGATTTTTGCTGAGCAGAAACAACAGGTAAATAAAGTGTAAAAGTAGATCCTTTATTCAGTTCTGAAGACAAATGAATTTCGCCATTCAGTAATTTTGCTAATTCGCGTGAAATAGTCAGCCCTAAACCAGTACCACCATATTCTCTACTTATTGAGCCATTAGCTTGTTGAAAAGCACCCCAGATATGTTGTAGCTTATCTTCAGCAATACCAACACCTGTGTCTGCCACTGAAAAAGAAATAATATCCGTCAAAGGATTTGCTAAGTCCTGCAATGTTTTGCTGTTGAATTGTTCGGTCTTATCGGGTGGCGATATTTTTAGATTAATATTGCCTTGTGAAGTAAATTTAAATGCATTTGATAACAAATTCCGGATAATTTGCCCTAGACGTTGTCTATCGCTATAAATAGCCTTAGGCAACTGATCGTCAACAAGCACATTAAAAGCAATGCCTTTGTCTTTTGCAACATGGTTAAATAATGAATTAAGTGAATGTGCAAGATCGGCTAAAATGATTTCAGAAAAAATGACCTCTTCATGACCAGACTCGATTTTTGATAAATCAAGTATGTCATTAATAATATTAAGCAAATCTTCACCACTCTGATGCATGGTTTTAGCAGCTAATATTTGTTTTTCGCTAAGGTTATTATCACGATTATCAGCTAATGATCGTGATAAAAGCAGCATAGAATTTAACGGAGTTCGTAACTCATGGCTCATATTAGCCAGAAATTCAGTCTTATATTTAGACGCTATTGCAAGCTCATCGGCTTGATTCTGCAAGTTAATTTGTGCGCGTTCTAAGTCAGCATTTTTATCAGTAATTTCATTACGTTGCTGCTCCAATCTCTGGGCACGAACTTCTAGCTCTTGGTTACTTAGTCTTAGTTCCTCTTGTTGAGTACTCATTTTTTCTTCATTAAACTTCAGAGACTGCGCTTGCTCTTCTAATTCTTCATTAGATTGTTGCAACTCTTCTTGTTGAAGTTGCAATTGCATTGATTGTTCTTGTGTTTGCTGCAACAGCGTTAAAGTTCGACTTTTATTTTCTGTAGTATGTAAGGCTATAGCAATATTTTTAGCAGCCGTTTTTATAAATTCAAGTGCAATAGCATCAAACTCATTTAAACTGGCAAGCTCAATAACACCTTTTAATTGATCATCGTAGATTAAAGGCATAACCAGACAGTTTTTTGGCTGCATAGCACCTAAACCTGAACTTATCTTCACATAATCTTCAGGCAAGTCATTTACTGAAATCAGTCTTTTTTCTAGACCAGCTTGTCCAACTAAACCTTCACCTAATAAAAATCGATTAGAAACATTTTTACGGAGTTCATAAGCATAACTACCCGCTAAAGATAAGGAGTGTTCATTATTATCCCAGACGTAAATCGCACCCAATTGAGCATCAATATAACGTGCTAAATAATTTAATATTTGATGCACTAGATCAGTTAGTTGCTGATCAGCTTGAATGTGATCAGCCAGTTCAGTCAATCCAGTTTTTATCCAATTTTGCGATTTAATTTCCTTAGTTGTCTTATCCACACTTATTAATATGCGATTAACACCTTCCATGATTTTATTCCAATCACCTAAATATTGATCAGCATTGGCACGTTTTTCAAAATCACCCATTTCAAAGGCAACAATTAGATCATCAAACTCTTTTAGTGCTGATTCAGCGATACCGGCAATGCGGTTAATCGAATTTTTAATGGTGTTATGCTCTCCCTTAAACTCATCCCTAATTTGTGCCGTTAGTTTTCCATCCGCCATCATTTGCAGGGTCGCTGTCTTGACAGAAATAGGCTCCAAGACTGCGTCTAAAATCAAGTTAGAGCTTTCTAAAATAATATGCCAATCACCATTAAAACGATTATGATTTATGCGGCATTTAAGATCACCTTCTTGTATCGATTTAATGAGCGATTCAATTTCAATGATAGCTAGATTAGAAGTTTCTGAAATTTTATTAATGGCATCTCTAATATCTTTATGCTCCCCCTTAAATTCATCGGAGATATGAGCATTTAGGTTACCTTCCGCTATTTTTTGAATTGCATTTTTCTGTATAGTGATGGGCTCAAGTGATTGATCAAGAATAGTATTTAATCCAACGACCAGTTTCAGCCAATCACCTTCAAAAGCTTCAGTAACAAGGCGTCGTGTAAGATCACCCTCGTAGCTAGCCTGAGTTAATACTTCGATTTGTAATTGCAAAGAGGAGATTACTTTAAAGAGCTCATGCTGTGTACTTGAGAGAATAGCTAATTCCTTATCACCTTCATCAAAAGCAATATTGAAATCGAATGAGCCTTTAGATATGTGTTTTAAGCGTAAAGATACTGCTTCAAATTGCTTAAAAAACCGTCTGATAGTGCTATTTAAAAGCAAAAGAAGTAGGCATGAAATACCTAAGCAAAAGGCGATTAGCTTATCTGTTGTATTTATGTCATTAAAGCTAGTATCTAAAAGCTTATTATATTCAGGTTGTTGTTTTTCTATTAAGTTATCTTCTAATTTCAGAATATCTAAGAACAAAGGCTCTGAGATTTTAGCTAAATGAATGGCTACTTTTTCAGGCTGATTGTTTTCTAACAAAACTAAGACAGGGAATATACCTTGCTCGAATAATCGTTCTTTTGCCTGCAAAAAGTCGCTAGTAGCATTTTGATCAAAAGACTCTTTGTCATTAGCAACATAGGAATTAATTAATAAGTTTAATTCGCTAATAGTTTGTTTAATACGTTCTATACGAATCGTATGATTATTAACTTGAGTATCCGCACTACGATTTAAGTCATTACTATATTCTGCATTAGAAAGCAATAGATCCCGGAAACTCTCGTTCGTTAATTTACGGATATTATTGATTTGCTGGAAAAAGCTTAATTGATGATCAAAGCCATCTTTTATAATTCTATTTTGGATATTTGATTCTGAAACTAAAAAAGCACTTAAAACTAAAATAAATAACAGGCTTAACGTAATAAATAAGGATTTTTGAGTGACTTTTAGATTAAATATTTTTTGCAAAACGAGAGCCTTAAATTATAAAAACTGTTAAATAGCATTCATAACCCAATGCTTGCTTAACGAGTGATAGGTGTAACTCAGAGAAATACTAATCAAACTAGGCGTTTAATAGGATTATCAATACATCAATAGTCAATGTGTTAGATGTTAGATGTTAGATTTTTGACTTTAATGTCAATGCATTAGCGCTAAATTAATTTAATTTATAGCGCTGTGATATAGAGAAAAAAAGCTTCCTTAAAAAAGATCAATGAATTTTATAATATAAATCTTAGTGACCTATGACTGACGTTACAAAAATCGCCATAAACAGGCCATAAATATTTTGATATAGATTATAGGTAATTAAATAATTATCAAACCCTCGATTAGAGGCACTATTTACCCCTTAAATTACACTTGTAATTAATAAGGAATTGGTAGCACTTGCTCCACGCAAATGCGCATGTCTTGGTAAGTCCTCAATTATTTTAACTTTGCCTAATAAAAAAAGCGGCCTTGTTAGTAGCGACATTACCCTAAAATAGCCAAATGATTTGCGCTTGTCAGACCTGAAAAAGCTTAACCTTATCACCAAAAAGAATATGCATATCAAAATTAATTGTTAAGTAAACATCTATTTCGCTGATATAGTACACTCATAATTAAAACTAGATAGCCAGCAGATAGAGCGGGCACTTTTCTACCCACCTTTTATATCGACAAAAGATGGGCAAACGATAGAACTCCTGCCCACCCTAAATGAGCAGATCGTTGCAATCTGCACCACTAGCGTTTAGCACATCTTATAAATTACTGGACCTTACCTTAGTTTGAATTATTCACCGACGCCCTCAACTTTTACCTCTATAAAACGACTTCATTAATAGGTTAATTGAAATGAAAGAATTATCGAAATACCCTATTAAACCTACTAAATCTATACAATCATTCAGCTACGTAATTTTATCTGAGGAACATATTCCCGAGTGCATTCAGCTTGCTGTGAATAATTTCGAAGACTTTAAAGATCAACCTACGCATATAGAGCAGTGGTTTACACAACGCATTATTAACAACCCTTGGCAAAAAAACTTACCAGGAATTGGCGTAGGCATTAAGCATAATGGTCGCTTAGTTGCCTTTCGAGCAATCTTTGCTCAACCATGGTGGCTCAATGGTCAATCGACCATGATTGCCTTTTGCGCCAACACGAGTGTTGACAAACAGTACCGAGGACTAGGTCTAGCTAGTTTATTAATCCAGCATAGTAGCCAGTTTGCGGCAATCACCGGCAGCACTACGGCTGGAATTATTACCCAGAAAGCTTATAAGAAACTCGGCTATATTGAAGTCGGTGGCATAAGTAATGATTTTTTCAGTTTACGGGTAAGCTTTCAAGGCTCGTTAATCAAACGCTTTGGGAAACTATTAGGCTCATGGCTAGGGAGACTATTAGATTTATCATTACAAGTTAGAGATACTAAACTTCGGGCACAACCCAGTTTTTATCTTAAGGAATGTTTCTATTGCGACGAACAATTTGATCAACTATGGGAACGGGAAAAACACGGCTATCATTCTTGTCTTGAACGTAGTAGCGCTTATCTAAACTGGCGATTGTTCGACGCACCTACTTGTCAGCTTCATTTAAGTGCTTTGTATGATAGTTTTTCTACACTGCGCGGCTATGCTATTTGGCATGTTCAACATTTTTCCGACTCGGTTAGCATGGTAGTGTTAAGAGATGTCTTTTATCCTCAACGCGATCAAACCTGCTTGCGAACATTGCTGGCACTTTTAATTGAGCAGTGGCGAAATCAAGGTATTTCTTGGGCAAATTTGGAAGTGGCATCACCACAGCTTAAGGCATTATTTACACAACTAGGTTACGAAGCGCAACTCTCTCAGGGCAATCGCTATCAAATCCACAGCGCATTTCCACTGAGCTCTGGAACCGTTGACAATTGGTTCAGAAGCGGTTTGGATGGTGATTATTTTGACTACTCTTTATGATTCGTTGATGGGTTTAGTACCGCCTTATCACGTTACTATCCTAAGTTAAGTAATAGTTGAACTTATTGTAGGCCGAAATAAGACCATGCTAGCGTAGCGCGTGGTGGCGTTTCCGGCACAGGAGTCATGTAGATGCCGGAAACGCTTTACTCGCTTACCGAGACTGTGAAAGTATTATGACTTTAGCTTCCCCCTTTGTAAAAGGGGGATCGAGGGGGATTTTATTAAGCCATAGATTATTGATATTTAATAATAATTTTTTTAATAGATCAAATCTCCCCTAACCCCTCTTTGCTAAAGAGGGGAATAAAAAGAATACTTTCACAGTCTCTTACGCTCGAAAAGCCTTATTCCGGCCTACAAAAGCTTAAGGGAAGGTGTTTAGATCACTAAAGATTTGAGCTAGTCTTTACAACTAACAAAAACTATTTTTTGACTTTATTTATTACTGTAACACTGGAGTATAGCTATGCAAACTGAAACCATTGCGATAATTTCTACGGTTTTAAACGAAGTAAATAGCATCAAAAACTTATTGGATGATTTTTTAGCACAGACCCACAAAGCTGAGCAAATAATTATCGTAGATGGCGGCTCAACCGATGGCACTTTAGAAGTCTTACAAGATTACAAAAACAATAATCCCAGCATTCATTATATTGTTGCTAAAGGTGTAAATATTGCTCGGGGACGTAATATTGCCATTGCTCACGCTAACACCAGTATTATTGCGGCAACCGATGGAGGATGTCACCCAGAATCAACCTGGCTTGAAGAATTAGTAAAACCACTATTAGACAACCCGGATTTTGCTGCAGTTTCTGGGGTTCGTAAGATCGAATCTGTTAACTCATTTGAATTATTTGCCGGAGCTTTATCGACATCGGGCAATTCCAACAATGAAGAAGATCGAGTATTTCATGGTAGAAACTCATCGTTTAGAAAAAGTCTTTGGGCAGCGACGGGGGGGTATCCAGAATGGCTATATACTGCCGAAGACACACTATTTGCCCAAAAAGCCAAAGCACTAGGCTTTAAAGTAGCGCTGGCTTCAAAGGCAGTCATATCTTGGCGCCCTAGACCTAACTTAAAAAAATTAGCCAAACAGTATTTTTTATATGGCAGAGGTACTGGCCGAATAGCTCAGGCTGATTTAACAGCAGCATTTTATCATTTACGTAATCATGCCATTTGGATAGGCACGTTTTTGCTCGGTTTCTACTCTTATTGGTTTTGGTTGCTGAGTTTCGCTACACTGTTTTTTATGTATCTGACTTTAATCCGTCCTGTTTTAAACACTCTAAAAAAACAGGGTTATGATAAGTTTGGGCTTTATACCTATGTGCCGATCATTGTGATGACGCGTAGCCTTTATAATAATATCGGACAACTCTATGGCCACTGGGAATATTGTCATGTGGAGCCTTTTAAAAGAAACCATGACCTGTATAGCTCTGGTCAGTGGAAAATGGCGAGCATTGATGAATAATACATCTTATTAAATATCTATTAAGCCCTTAACAAGACCGGCCATAGCTTTAACAAGCCCTATCGAGACCCTAATAAGAGCGGTTTAGGTATCAATAAGCTCTATCGAGACATTAATATGAGCGGTTTAGGTATCAATAAGCTTTATCTGGATCTTAATAGAACCAGTTATGGCTTTAAAAAGCCTACCAAATATTTAATTTGAGCTGTTAAGTCTTTTTTAGTATTAATCATCGAATAAGCTTTGGATTAATTAAGCTTTTATGACAGGTCGGGTTAGCGATAGCGTAATTAGACTCCTAGCTATTTAGGAAGCTCCAGATTTGCGCCGGTGAATAAACCAAAAAAGACCCATTCCGCAGCACATAGCAAACGTAAACAACAACGCCTCCATACTCCCATAACCCATGGCAGCAATAACAGCTCCTGGACAATAGCCAGACAATCCCCAGCCTATGCCAAATAAAGCAGCGCCTTTCAGCAATCGAGCATCAATATTTACCGCATCAGGCAAATGAAAACGCGGCTCCAAAAGCGGCGCGGGTCTTCGAATAATTAGTCGATAGGCGAATCCGAATGTAATTAAAGCACTCATCATGACCAATGCTAAACTGGGATCCCAGTGCCCTGTGACATCTAGAAAAGCAAGTACCTTCTGCGGATTCACCATTTGCGCTATCACTAAGCCTAAACCAAACAAGATGCCACAAAATAAGGATGATAAATTCTTAAGCATGGTTTTATCCCTTAACGCCAAGCAAATGACGCACGATGAAGACTGTAATGCCGGCGACGGCCATGAAAACTACAGTGGCAAATACTGATCGAGGTGAAAGCCTTGCAAGTCCACAAATCCCATGACCACTGGTACAGCCACCACCCAGATTAGTACCATAACCCACCAACAGTCCTGCGATCAGCAGCACGGGCAATGAGGTTTCAAAATTAAAATCAAAAGGGATGCCGTTAACCACTCTTAAAATCATGGGTCCCAGTAGCAATCCAGCCAAAAAATAAATACGCCAACTTAAATCATCCCGCTGCTCTGGGAATAGAGCTTTAGCGACAATACCTGAAATTCCAGCAATACGACCATTTAAAAATAATAGCAATGCAGCTGACAATCCAATTAATGCACCGCCAATTAGGGCTGAATAAGGTGTAAAGTTCTCCATCGAAATCCTGTGAGTAAATAAAAAATAGTAGGTAGTGGTAGGTTAGGCAACGTTTTTCTGCCCAGCGTTTATATCGACAAAAGGTGGGCAAACGCTAAAGAGACTGTGAAAGTATTATGATTTTAGCTTCCCCCTTTGTAAACATAGGTATCTACACAAGTTTCTTATCGACGTGGAAACGATTAAAAATACCGTAGGGGCGTATGCAATACGCCCCTACGATCTTCACCACAATGTTATCGTTCTCGAGTGGGAATGCTAACAATTATTTGTGTAGATACCTATGGCTAAAGAGGCGGACATAAAAAGAATACTTTCACAGTCTCTAAAGCTGAATACCCACCCTACATGATTATCCTTAACTGTGGACAGTCACATGATTAATTTGCTAGTGCTCTACCCAACTACATTTTCACCCTAAACCAAGCGGCATAAAGCGCGGGTAAAAACAAAATAGTGAGTAACGTGGCAACGGCTAACCCGCCCATAATTGCGACTGCCATCGGGCCAAAGAATACGCTACTGGTTAATGGTATCATCGCTAAAATGGCGGCAGCTGCTGTGAGAATAATGGGTCTAAACCTACGTAAAGTAGATTCTACTATGGCTTGCCAAGCATCAATGCCTGTGGCTCTATCTTGTTCTATTTGATCTACTAAGATGACCGAATTTCGCATTATCATACCTGACAAGGCAATCGTGCCGAGCATAGCAACAAAGCCAAAGGGCTTATCAAATAGTAATAATGCCAGCGTGACGCCAATCAGACCTAAGGGCGCTGTTAATATCACTAAAAACACCCTAGAAAAATTTTGTAGCTGCATCATTAAGATCGTCAACACGGCAATTAAAAATAGCGGAAATCCGGCCGCTACTGACGCCCCACCCTTAGCCGATTCCTCTACCGCACCTCCCGTTTCTATACTAATTCCTGTAGGTAGGCTCGCTTTAATGTCAGTTAATTGTTGATCAATCTGACTTGAGACCACCGCTGCTTGTAAATCACCTTTTAAATTAGCCCTTACAATAATAGAAGGCTGGCGATCGCGTCTCCAAATAACGCCTTCTTCAAAGGCTGAGCTAATAGTTGCTAGCTGAGAAAGTGGCACGGAACCTGAGCGCGTGCTAATCATTAAGTCCGGCAAATGTGATAAATGCGTACGCTCCCTCGCTGGACCTCGAGCAACTAAGTTGATACGCTCATTACCTTCCCTAAATTCAGTCACAAACAATTCCTGTGAGGCCGCATTGATGACGGTAGCAACATCAACGGTACTCACACCTAATAGACGTGCTTTCGCTTGATCAACCTCAACCTGAACGACTTTACTAGGCTCTTCCCAATTAAGTTGCACATTAATCAGATTGGCATTACCTCGCATAATTTCAGCCACTTGCCTAGCAAGGTCACGAATTTGGGTAATATTAGCACCAGAAACTCGAAATTGAACCGGGAAACCTACTGGCGGACCATTCTCTAAACGCAGTACTGAAGCGCGTAATTCAGGAAAGTCGTTCTCAAACAAGGATAGCAAATCTACCCGCAAAGCTTCTCTGGCAGCTAAGGTATTAGTCAGAATAACAAATTGACTAAAACCACGATGCGGCAATTGTATATCTAAGGGCAAATAAAAGCGTGGCGCACCACTACCAATATAAGCCACGTAATTATCGAGACCTTGATGATGCTCAGACCAGTGCTGCAACCAAAGCTCTAGTTTTTTAGCTTGTTCATCGGTAGCCGCATAAGAAGAACCTTCGGCCATACGTAAATCGACGACTAATTCTAAACGAGTAGAATCAGGAAAAAACTGCTGCTGGACTTTACCAAAACCCATGAGCGCCATAACAAACACCATTAAAGTAATGGCTAACACTGTTTTTCGATAACGAACACAAAGAGTAACCAGTGCTCGTAAGCGTTGGTAAAAAGCTGTGTTATAAATATCGTGATGATCATCGCTGACTTTCTTTTCTGCTAGATTAAGACGCGTCCTTAACCAAGCGCTCAGTTTTGATGGCGCAGGTGCCTCAGTGTAATTAGGTAATAAGTGATAACCTAAAAAAGGCACTAATATCACCGCCGCAAACCAAGAAATAATCAGGGCTATTGCCGACACTTGAAAAATAGACCGCGTATATTCACCCGTTGCTGAACTTGCCGTTGCAATTGGCAAAAATCCTGCGACAGTCACTAAAGTGCCAGTGAGCATAGGCATAGCCGTTGAACTATAAGCAAAAGAAGCGGCTTTAATACGGGTCCAACCTTGTTCCATTTTAGAGGACATCATTTCTACAGCGATAATGGCATCATCGACCAATAAGCCTAGGGCTAAAATCAAAGCACCTAGCGATATTTTGTGCAAGCCTATGCCATTCAAATACATCACTAAAAAGGTACTGGCCAACACCACAGGAATGGTAATTGCCACAACCAACCCGCTACGCCAGCCCAAGGAAAGCAAACTTACACTTAGCACGATCACTAACGCTTCTATCAAGGACTTTACAAAATCATTAACCGAATGAGCGACAATTTTGGGCTGTAAGGTGAACGGATTTAACGCTAAACCCACGGTTAATTGAGGCTGAATTTTTGCCATCACTTTATCTAGCTCATGACCTAAAGCTAGAATATCGCCTCCGTCTTTCATGCTGACACCCAAGAGCAAACTTTCTTTGCCTTGATAGCGAATCCGTTTACGGGGCGGATCTTCATAGCCTTTGTGAATATTTGCTACATCACCCAGTCGAAATTCTTGATTGTTCGCACGTAAGCGTAATTGACGCAAATCCTCTACGCTATTGTAATGACCTGAAACGGCAATGCGGATGCGCTCGTCTGACGATTCAAAAGTACCGCTAGGTACCACCGCATTTTGTGCTTGCAAAATAGTTATCAAGTCATTGGCACTTAAACCCAGATTGACTAATTTAGCATTTGATAACTCTATAAATAAGCGCTGCTCTTGTTCACCAAAAAACTCGACTTTTGCAACATCTTCCAGTTTTAATAACTCTGTTCTAATCAGTTCAGCCTGTTTCTTTAAGGCAGCATAATCAAAACCATCACCCGTTAAGGCATACATACTGCCGTAGACATCACTAAATTCATCATTGAATGTTAAGCTTTCAATGCCTTGTGGCAAGGTATGTCGAATATCGCCCACTTTTTTACGAACCTGATACCAAACCTCGGGAATATCTTTAGATAAGGTATCATCTTTAGCAACCAAAAAAATCATCGACTCGCCAGGGCGCGAGAAACTACTGGAATAATCCAAATGGGGGACTTCTTGAAGCTTCTTTTCTAACTTATCAGTGACTTGTTGCTCGACTTCTTGAGCACTTGCACCTGGCCAAGTGGCATGAACCAACATAACCTTAAAAGTAAAAGGCGGATCTTCTGATTGGCCTAGTTTTGTATATGAAAACAAGCCGGTAATAGTCAGCATCAGCATGAAATATAAAACTAATACCTGATGTTTTAGTGCCCAATCTGACATATTAAAGCGCGGATTGGAGAAAGCTTCTTGACTCATGGTGTTGTCTCTATCACAGGCTTAACCAGTTGATCTTTAATCAAAGTATGTACACCTGCAATCGCTACTTTTTCGCCAACCTGTAAGCCTTCTTTTATTAACACTCCATCTTCGGTATAAGGACCCGCGATAACCTCACGCGGCTGCGCTTTATCATGTTCATCGATTACCCAGACTATCGATTTATTATTAATTTCAGTGAGTGCGCGACTGGGTATTAGATAACCAGTGTTATTTAAATCATCAGCCACTTTAAAATTAACAGCTGCGGTCATACCCAGCTTGATAGCTGCATCGGCATGATTGATAGTAATACGAGCATTAAATGCACGAGTAGTCGCATCGGCGATAGGAGAAATTTCCCTAACCATACCTGTATAAATCTCGGTTTGATTAGCCCATAACTTAACAGCCACCTTTGCATTTAATTTAACTTCAGACATCCGCGATTCAGGTACCGTTACAGAAACGTCAATCGCTTGAGTATCGGCAATCTTTACGATGACCTCACCAGCTTGAATGACTTGCCCAGGTTCAGCATGAATCATGGTGATTACGCCGTCACGATCTGAGCTTAAATTAACGTATTGCATTTGATTTTCTATCACCTGCGCTTGAGCCTTAAATTGATCTAGCTTCGCACTAGCCGTTTTATATTGAGCTTCTTTGATATCTAAGGCCGAAGCCGATATAAACTTTTTGTCAAATAACTGTCGTTGACGTGTTAGCTCAGTAAAAGCCAAATTTTTATCGGCCTCTGCAGCACTTACAGTAGCCATGGCTGCTGTCAAATTTAAGTGATTATCCTGAGGATCCAAGTAAGCTAATACCCGACCTTTCTTAATCAAGTCACCCACTTCGACATTACGCTTAATGATTTTGCCATTCACTCTAAAGCCTTGGCTAGATTCATAACGAGGACGCGCTTCGCCTACTAAAATCATGCCATGAGCAAAGCTTTTTTCATTGACTTGAACGACTAAGGCTGGCCTAGGTGGTGTCGCGGGAGGCTGCGGCTTGCTACAGTCACTTAGCAGTAAGATTAATAAGCATCCTATGATTATTTTTTTCATAAACGTTTCTAGTAACTGAATGGGTTAGTATGGATAACGTTGAATCACGCTAAGGCTGGTATTATTGAACGAGTTGCTGATTAATATCGACTAAATCACTTTCAGCAATCACGCCTGTGGCAGCTTTCAAGCGAATGATATTCACTAAATAATTAGTGCGAGCTTGGAGTAAATCACGCTTGGCACTAAATAATTGTTGTTGGGCATTGAGCACATCAACACTGGTGCGTAAGCCGACATCAAAACTTACATGAGTAGAATCTAACTGACTTTGACTGCTGATTAAAGCTTGTTCGTAAGCTTTGACCTGAGCAATACTTGTCGTTAAGTTTAAATAAGCTCGTTGCGTCTCTTGAGTCATTTGTCTGCGAGCGACATCCACATCGTTAACAGCTTTTTGTTTATTTAACACAGCCTGCCGAACTCGAGAAGTCGTGCCGCCACCTTGATATAAAGGGACTTGTAGCTGCAACCCCACACTACCTATTTTAAGATCACTACCAAAGCCGTAATAATTGCCGCTGGTGTAACTATCAGAAACACTGGCAACAGCATCTAAAGTGGGTAAATGACCTGCATTAGCATGATCTATGGCTTGCTCAGATAATTTGACGTTATCTTGATGAATTTGTAAATTTAAATCATTTGCTGCGCCCACCTCCAGCCATTTATCTAAGCTTTGTTCTATGGCATGAGTTTTCATACTGCTATTGATGGGCGCTAAAGACTGCGGAGTTTCACCCGTAATTGCAAGTACAGCTTGCTTGGCTATTTGCTGATCATTAATGGCAGCAAGCTCTTGGGCAACCACTATATCGTAACGAGCTTGCGCTTCGTTTACATCGGTACTGGTATTGGTACCGGCTACAAAATTAGCTTTTGCTTGTTCTAGCTGGCTAAGAATCGCTGCTTTTTGTGCAGCTAATAACGCTCTTTTATCTTGCATTACTAACACATCAAAATACGCCAAGGTCGTACGTAACAATAAAGTCTGCTGAGTTAAATATAATTGTTTATCGGCCAAACTGACTTGAGTTTTCGCCTGCTCTATTTCGACTAAACTTTGTTGTCGGTAAATCGGCTGATGCGCCTCAACACCATATTGATATGCTGAAAAGGCTTGAGAGCCACTAGGAAAAGGAACACGCGAAGTATTAAAGGCAATATCAGTGGAGGTCAGACTTGTGCCTGCATTAAAATTAACTACAGGTCGATACAGCGCCTTAGCTTGCTGGATGATTTCTTGGGTAGATTGATTAGCCACTAAAGCCGATGCTAAAGTCGCATCATTTGCTAAGGCCAAATTATAAATATCAAGCAACGATTGCGGTTTGTTTTCAGCATGGACACTCAGTGTCATTGCAAAAAACACGGAAAGAATTGAAGTTGGTAGCAGGCGTTGCTTTAGCATATAAGATTTAATATGCGAGTAAAGCATTCAATCATGATCAGCTTTTTGCCCATTGGGATTTATTTCTTGGGGTCATAATAATTGCCTTATTGTTAACTAGAGAGCTTTATCTGTCAACTATGGCTAAGAAACGCATATAAATTGTAATTCTTAAATACCTTAAAAACGAAGCTTAAACTGACTAGGTATTTTTAGCTGATACTATAACTGTAGGCAGGAATAAGACTTTACGTGCGTAAGCGAGTAAAGCGTTTCCGGCATTGGTATCGACTTAATTAACAGAATCAAAATCTTTAAACTTTACCAATCACCTCACCTATTATTACCAACTACTGAGACATAGATATCAATTGTTATTCATTATTTACCTAAATAATTAAACTTAAGTAGACTAGGTATTTTTAGATTGATTAGTTCATTTTATTTAAAATCCAATTGACTTAGCGCTCAATAACAGCGTTAATAAAGCTTCATTCATAATAAATTATGTATTACATAAGAACTATAAAAAGAAAGCAAATATCATGTCTATATCAGATTACATCTACAATTTTTTTCGCACAGGCGAATATTCAAACAGAGCTCTCATTAACAAACTAGGCGTCGGGGAATCATTAGTAGGTGATGGCAATGAAATTGCACATATCGACCTTATTATTGGCCCTAGAAACTCTGTCGCTGAATCCGCTTTTGCTAATGCATTAACCAATAATAAGCATGGCTTCTCTACTTTGTTAGCCGTAGTTGCCCCTAACCTCATGGTTAAACCAGCGACTATATTATTCAATAAAGTGACTATTAAAGGCTCTAAACAAGCCGTACAAATGTTTGGCCCTGCGCAACGCGGTGTTGCAATGGCCGTAGCAGATTGCGTGGAAGATGGGACTATTCCAGCAGATGAAGCCGATGACCTATTTATTTGTGTCGGCGTATTTATTCATTGGCTCGCTGAAGATAACGCTTTAATCGAAAAATATAATTACGAAGCTACTAAAGAAGCATTAAAACGTGCAATTGCTGGAACACCTAGTGCTGCGCAAGTAGTAGCAGAAAAAGCAACGGCCTTACATCCTTTTGCGGTTAACAGCGTAGATTAAAATTTTGTGGGGCGAATAAGCACCAGTGACTGTGAAAGTATTATCATTTTGACTTCTCCCTTTGTAAAAGAGGGATTCAGGGGGATTTTTTGTATCATAGACTATTGATATTTAATGATTATATTTAATATGCCAAATCTCCCCTAACTCCTCTTTGCTAACGCATAGTTATCGTCTCCCTGCCCCGGTTGCTGGGATTACGCTGTCGACACTTTGAAAGTATTATGAATTTAGCTTCCCCCTTTGTAAAAGGGGGATCGAGGGGGATTTTATTAAGTCATAGATTATTGATATTTAACAATAATTTTCTAATAGATCAAATCTCCCCTAACCCCTCTTTGCTAAAGAGGGGAATAAAAAGAATACTTTCACAGTCTCTGTCGCTACATCCCTGCCTACGTATAATGTAGGCTGGGATGAGGCACGAATCCCAGCATTTAGCCAGGGTTCTTCTAAGTGCAGGCAATGGCATTCAATAGTCGTCATTGTCGGGCATGAATGCCTGACCTACAACTGTCCCGTGTTAAATGGGTAGCCCTTAAATGACGCTGCTTTTACTTATGTAGATACCTATAGGGGGAATAAAAAGAATACCTTCACAGTATCGCCAGAGCATCCACCTAATATAATCTAGATCGTTTAGTCTACAAACTCGATGTAGACACATAGTGTGTGATGTGCTCGTGGATGCGTTGTCGCTAATCAACCTTACAGTCAATAGGATTTGCTTCACTATCTTTCAATACATCCTATAAATTCAAAGCAAAAAAAAGGGCCTTTCGGCCCTTTTTTATTAACTAAGATAATTATGCTTCGTTATCTTCGTCTTTTTCTACTTCTTTAATACTTAATCTGACTCTACCTTGACGATCAATTTCAAGCACTTTAACTTTAACGATGTCGCCTTCATTTAAGCGATCGCTAACTTTATCAACATGCTCATCTGAAATTTGTGAAATATGTACTAAACCGTCTTTACCAGGCAATATAGTTACAAAAGCACCAAAGTCCATCAATCTAGCCACTTTACCTTCGTAGACCTTACCTACTTCAACTTCAGCAGTAATTTCTTCAATAAGACGACGCGCTTCTTCACCAGCAGCTTTATCAACAGAGGCAACCTTAACTATGCCATCATCTGTTAAATCAACGCTAGCGCCAGTTTGTTCAGTAATGCTACGTATAGTTGCACCCCCTTTACCAATGACTTCACGAATTTTCGCTGGATCAATTTTAAAAGTAATGATACGTGGAGCAAAATCAGACATCTCATCGCGTGTATTAGCCAAGGCTTTATTCATTTCGCCTAGGATATGCAAACGACCGTGCTTAGCTTGCTCCAAAGCAGACTTCATAATTTCTGATGTAATCCCATCAATCTTAATATCCATTTGCAGTGCTGTAATACCGTCTACAGAGCCTGCCACTTTGAAGTCCATATCACCCAAATGATCTTCATCACCCATGATGTCAGATAAAACGGCAAAGTTATCGCCCTCTTTAATCAAGCCCATTGCGATACCCGCAACAGGTGAAGTAATGGGCACACCAGCATCCATTAACGCTAAACTACTGCCACAGACTGAAGCCATTGAGCTTGAGCCATTAGATTCAGTAATTTCAGACACCACACGAATGGTATAAGGAAATTCATCCATATTTGGCAAAACAGCAGCTACGCCACGCTTTGCTAAACGGCCATGACCAATTTCACGTCGTTTTGGTGAACCTACAAAACCCGTTTCACCCACGCTGTATGGAGGGAAGTTGTAATGCAACATGAATGGTTCTTTGTATTCACCAGCCAAGGCATCAATAATTTGTGCATCACGAGCAGTACCTAGGGTAGCAACCACTAAGGCCTGAGTTTCGCCGCGAGTAAACAAGGCAGAACCATGCGTTCTTGGTAATACACCGGTTCTGATTGTAATCGGTCTAATTTTATCTAAAGCACGACCGTCAATACGTTTACCTTCATTAAGAATGGCATTACGTACGATGCGATATTCTAAGTGCTCAATAATGCCTCTGATGTCTTTTTCGGCATAATTTTCCGATAACTTCTCAACAACTGCATTACGAATAGCTTTAAGCTGTTCTTGGCGAACTAATTTTTCAGCGATGGTATAAGCGTCTTTAATACCAGCTTCAACTTCATCAGTTACTAATTGAATCAGTTCATTATTGGCTTCTGGAGCAACCCACTCAACAACACCGGCTCCGGCATCATTAGCGAACTCGTTGATCGCGTTAATCGCCACTTGCATTTGTTCGTGACCGAACAATACGGCACCCAACATGACTTCCTCAGAAAGACCAATGGCTTCAGATTCAACCATTAATACTGCATGAGCTGTACCCGCTACAACTAAGGTTAACTCTGATTCTTTTAAGGCACTAGGCGATGGATTTATTAAATAAGCGCCGTCTTTAAAACCGACACAAGCCGCACCGATAGGACCATTGAAAGGCAAGCCAGAAACTGCCAACGCAGCTGATGCACCTAACAAAGCAGGAATTTCTGGATCAACTTCTGGATTTAGCGAAATCACAGTAGCAATGATCTGAACTTCGTTGGTATAGCCTTCAGGAAATAAAGGGCGTATAGGTCTATCAATCAGTCTTGAAGTTAAAGTCTCTTGTTCGCTAGGACGTCCTTCTCTTTTGAAGAATCCACCAGGAATTTTTCCCGCTGCATAGGCTTTTTCTTGATAATTAACAGTTAATGGAAAGAAATCTCCACCCGCTGCTTCCTTTTTACCAACGACAGTAACAAGTAAAGATGTACCATCAACATCAATGATGACAGCGCCGTCAGCTTGACGAGCTATTTCACCAGTTTCTAGACTAACGAGTTTATCGCCGTACTGAAATTCTTTCCTAATAGGATTCACTATTGGGTTCCTTTGTGTAAAGGTTATATAGAGGCAAGTATTGGGTTAGCGCGAACTAACCCAACCTACAGTGGTAGCGTTTTATGGAGCTTTTTATTTACGTAAACCTAAGCGCTCAATTAATGAACGGTAACGACTGATATCTTTATTTTTTAAATAATCCAACAATTTACGACGTTGATTAACCATACGCAACAAACCACGACGTGAATGGTTATCTTTTTTATGAGCTGCGAAATGAGGTGTTAAATGTGTAATATGTGCTGTTAACAAAGCAACTTGTACTTCAGGCGAACCTGTATCAGTTTCAGATTGACGATAAGCTTCGACTACCGCTTTTTTTTGTTCTGCTGTAAATGGCATTTATAATCCCTAAGATTAAAATTAAATAAAAATAAAAGCCGTCAAAAGACGGCTTTGAATTATATTGATTTCCACGTTAGGGTGTAGAAACCAACATCTGCAAAGTAGAGATTAACTACTTTGCTAGTGATTACCCATATTGAATAATCTCTTGGGCGCTATTTTACCATCCAAAAGCATTTCTCCCAAGCCTAAAAACACATCATCATTATATAAGCGCACTGTGCCTTCAATCAAACCCGCATCCAATTGCACTGATTGACCATATTTTATAGCAACTGTTTGTTGCTCAGATAACTGCACTGAAGGATAAGCCAATAGTGGTTTATCAATCGCTATCAAGGAGTTTTGTAATTCTTGAGCAGTCATTGCTGTAAATTGCTCAATGGTTTTAGCCTGCACAATATTAAATATTCCTGCCTCAAGCCTACGTAAAGCCAGTACCGTGCCACAACTCCCTAAAGCATCACCAATATCTTCAGCCAATGATCTGATATAAGTACCTTTGGAGCAAAATACTTCCAAGATTAATTGATTAGTTTTTTCGACCCCTGACAAAGAACTTTCTAACAACTTTAAATCGAAAATATTTATGCGTCTAGCTTTACGCTCAATAGAAACCCCCTCTCTTGCTAACTCATAAAGCTTTTTACCATTATGTTTTAATGCAGAATACATAGGTGGGACTTGATAAATTTCACCCGTAAACTGCTGCAAACAGTGCATTAGTTCATTATTGCTAATATCAGGAACCTCAGCGGTTTTAATCACCTCACCTTCAGCATCACCGGTATCGGTCATAACACCTAACTGAACCACGACTTGATAACGTTTATTATCATCCAGCATCAGCGCAGAAACTTTGGTTGCTTCACCAAAACATAGCGGCAATAAGCCTGTCGCCAAGGGATCAAGACTGCCAGTATGCCCCGCTTTGTTTGCATTAAATAAACGACGCACTTCTTGCAAGGCTTTATTTGATGAAACACCTAGTCGCTTATCTAATAATAGTATGCCATGCACATTAAGGCCGGACTTACGTTTACTCATAGTGATTCATACTCGATACTTTAAACATATAAGGCGGGACAGTTTAGCTCAAACATTCACTTTTAGACAGATCGCTATAGTGCAGGCAAAAGGCGAAAGGTTAAGGGCGAAGAGCTATGGCTAGCAACAACCAGTCTTTCAAGCTTGATCTTTAGCCTTTAGCCTGCACCTAAACTATCCTACCTTAAGTTGAAAGCCGACTATTACAATCAGAATAACGAAAACCATCAATCTATAATCGCTTTATCCAGATTTTTACTTAAACTCAAGCCCTTCAATTTAGATTTATCTTTAATACCAGCAAAACGAGTTCCTGTTAAATCAGCTCCCGAAAAATTAGTATCTTCTAAGGTAGTTCCTGTTAAATCGGCTCCTGATAAATTAGCGCCCGTAAAATCAGCTCCTGATAAATCCACGCCGAATAACACCGCATTTTGTAGATTTGCGCCAGAAAAATTAGCATAGCGCATCAAAGCGCGATCAAAATTAGCATAGGAAAGATTGGCCGATGTTAAATCAACATTATTCAAACTTGCGCGCATCAAACCCATAGACTGATTTTTCATATCCGCACCCCATAAAGCGTGAGACAAATCAGCGTGAGATAAATTAGCTCTATCCATCACACCAATAAAGCGACTATGACTCAAGTTTGCATCACTTAAATTTGCACCACCAACATGAACACCAAAGATACTGGTCTTAGATAAATTGGCATGTTTGAAATTAACTTTCGATAACACCGATAAGTCTAAATTCAACCCAGACAAATCACTGTTACTAAAATTAGAGCGACGTAAATCCGAACCCCATAAGTCAGCATTTTTAAAGTCTAAGTTGGATAGATCAATATCAGTTAAATCTTTTCTACGCAGATCAGCAAGTTGACTCTTATTCGCCTTAACAAGGCGCTGCTCAACACTAGATCGATCTAAATCTGCGGCCATTGCCGACATGCAAAATAAAACCGCCAACACCGGCCAGTAAGCATAAATTTTCATGGACGACACCTTCAAATGAGTAAGTAAATATATTCTGAATTAAAAAAACCCGAACAGACTTTAACGGCACATAAACACTATTGCAAGGAAAGCTTAATAGAAGTCGAAAGGTTAAAGGCGAAAGGCGAAAAGTTAAGCCTAACATTTGTGGCTACCAATTTAAAACGGGACACTAGCTTAATCGTTGACTTTTAGACTTAAGAGCATAGGTATCTACACAAGTTTCTTATGGGCGTGGAAACGATAAAAAACACCGTAGGGGCGTATTGCATACGCCCAACATTGAAAGTCCAATGTTATAGAGCTTATTTTATAAGGGCGTATGCAATACGCCCCTACAATCTTCACCACAATGTTATCGTTCTCGCGTGGGAATGCTAACAATTATTTGTGTAGATACCTATGGCTAAAGAGCAGGAAAAAGGCTGAAGGCGAAGGCAAGAGTTAAGTCTAATAATTGAGCCGCCTTGAGTTGCTATCCTGCAGACTTAATCTTTCACCTTTCGCCTTTCGCCTTGAGCGTTGAGCGTTGCTAAGGTATAGTCAGCACTACTTTTCAGCCACTAACTCTATAACTATGACTCTCGAATCTAATACATCGAACAAAGCTACTTTATTAAGCCCGATTGCAATAGGCCCTTATCATTTATCAAATCGTTTAGTCATGGCGCCTTTAACTCGTATGCGTGCCCCTGAAAGCTGCCCTACCGATTTAATGACGACTTATTATGAGCAACGAGCCAGCGCCGGACTGATCATAACCGAAGCAACACCTATTTCTACACAAGGTGTCGGCTACCCAGCTACACCCGGCATTTATACTGATACGCAAGTACAAGCTTGGAAAAAAATCACTGCCGCTGTTCATGCAAAACAAGGTCATATTTTTCTACAACTTTGGCATGTTGGTCGAATTTCTCACCCTGACTTCCATAATGGCGAACTTCCTGTTGCCCCTTCAGCTATCGCTCCTAAAGGCAAGGCAATTACACCGACTGGTATGAAAGATTTCGTTACGCCACGCGCATTAGAAACCGCTGAAATTTCCGGCATCATTGAAGACTATAAAAAAGCAGCAAGCAATGCCTTAGAAGCAGGTTTCGATGGCATTGAAATACACAGCGCTAATGGTTATTTGCTAGATGAGTTTTTACGCGACGGCACCAATAAGCGTACTGATAACTATGGTGGCAGCATAGAAAATAGAGCGCGCTTTTTGTTAGAAGTTACCGAAGCGCTCATTAGCGTTTGTGGCGCAGACCGCGTTGGGGTTCGCATATCTCCTAGCGGCACTTTTAATGACATGAGCGATTCAAATCCTGAAGCTATTTTTGTTTATTTACTAGAACAATTAAATTCTTTTGGAATAGCTTATGTACATGTTGTTGACGCCTTAGAAGGCGACATTAGACATGGTGCAAATGTCATTAAGCTAGAAACACTAAGAGCCGCTTATAAAGGTACGTTAATCGTTTGTGGAGGCTATGATCAAGCTCGCGCCGAAGACGTTATAGCAAAAGACTTGGCTGATGCCGTCGCTTTTGGCCAGCTCTATATTGCTAACCCAGACCTTGCTGAACGCTTCAAACTCAACGCGCCATTAAATACACCAGATACCAAAACATTTTACGGTGGCACTGAAAAAGGCTATACGGATTACCCAAGTTTGGGGTAATTCGTAGGGACAGGTCGAGCCCTGTCCCTACGTTCGCAGGATTTATCACATCGTTTCCATTGTAGCAGTAAGCCGGAATAAGACTATGCTAGCGTAGCGCGTAGTGGCGTTTCCGGCACAGGATCGATATGAATGCCAGAAACACTTTACTCGCTTACGAGACTGTGAAAGTATTTTCATTTTTGGCTTCCCCCTTTGTAAAAGGGGGATCGAGGGGGATTTTTATAAATCATAGACCACTGATATTTAATGATTATTATTTAATAGACCCAATCTCCCCTAACCCCTCTTTGCTAAAGAGGGGAAATAATAAGTATACTTTCAGAGTCTCTTACGCTCGAAAAGCCTTATTCCGGTCTACAATTGTAGGGGCGAATCTGACGCCCCTACAGGTTGCAACCTACCTCTACTTAGCTTGGGCTTGCTCATTACGACTAATGACACCCGCTTCAGCTTGAAGACGAGTGATTTGACTATTACTTAACTGCTTCACTAATAAATCACGAGATGAAGCTGCACCTTTTACACCCTGTGCTGCTGCCAAATTAAACCATAAATAGGCACGTTCATTATCGCTATTCACAGAAAGTCCTAACTGATACATTTCGCCTAGGACAAATTGAGCATCAGCATACCCACTGCCTGCTGCTTTTTCCAACCAAAAAAAAGCCGCCTTATAATCTTGAACCACACCTAAACCTTTAAGTAAGGCAAAGCCATAACGGTATTCGGCTTCAAGCTGACCTTGTCCGGCTGCTTTTTCAAACCACTGAGCTGCCAACTTCTCATCCTTAGTGTTCCAAGGACTAAAAGCATAACGCAGCCCCAGCTTTAACTGAGCGTTTGCATCACCTTGTTCAGCTGCTTTAAAAAGATTATCATCGATCGTTATATCTTCATGATTAGAGGCAATATCTTGATGTTTATAGCCTAGAGTAAAAATCACCGACATAAATATCACTACCAACCCAGCAATGACACCAAGACCTAGGCGTAACCAACCTAATTTCCAGAAACTAAAATGACAAACACCGCATCGATAAGGATTGTAAAACAAACGTCTTAATAAATGCCGACTCGTCAATCTCGACAATCTAAGTTCAGTGGCTCCACATTGGGGACAAACGTCTTTATTAGCGTAATCATTATTGCTAACATGGGCGATTTTTTCACTTCGATTTGATTTTCGCATATCAGGCTCTTGGTGTAAGAGCGACCCGAAGATCGCTCTTGACTACGACAATACAACCTTGCTTGTAAACCACTCAATGGTATTACAAGCCTCTCATTTACATGGCGGCCAATACTGCTGCTACGGTGTCACCCATAGCTGCAGGTGTTGGGCAGATAACAACACCCAAGTCTTTTAACAGCGCTACTTTTTCAGCGGCACTTTCACCAGCGGATGAAATAATAGCACCGGCATGACCCATGCGACGACCTTCTGGAGCTGTTAATCCTGCGATATAAGCAATAACGGGTTTAGTCATGTGCTCTTTGGCGTACAAACCAGCCTCTACTTCTTGAGGACCACCGATTTCACCGATCATCAAAACAACTTTGGTTTCAGGATCGTTTTCGAAGTGTTCAAGAATATCTCGGTGCGAACTACCGTTAATAGGATCACCACCAATACCTACTGAAGTGGAAACACCAATACCCAAGCGTTTCATTTGATCGGCCGCCTCATAGCCCAAAGTACCTGAACGACCCACGATACCAACATTACCCTGTAAATAAATATGTCCAGGCATGATACCTAACATAGCTCGTCCAGGGCTAATAGTGCCTGCACAATTAGGACCGGTCAATATCATGCGTTGATCTTTAGGGAAACGACGCAGGAAGTTTTTCACTGTCATCATATCCTGAGTAGGAATACCATCAGTAATCGCCACACAATATTTAATACCGGCATCTGCCGCTTCCATAATGGAATCCGCAGCAAAAGCAGGCGGTACGAAAATAATACTGGCTTCTGCACCCGCTTGTTGCACTGCTTCTTTAGCCGTATTAAAAACGGGTAATCCTAGATGAGTTTGCCCACCTTTACCCGGAGTAATACCACCCACAACATTTGATCCATAGTTGATCATATCTTGCGCGTGAAAAGTACCTATTTTGCCAGTAAAACCTTGAACGACAATACGCGTTGTTTCATTAATAAAAATTGCCATTTAAATCTCCAAAGCCGCTTCTTTTGCGACGACTTCATTACGAGCCTGCACTGCTTTTTCAGCCGCTTCAGCCAAAGTATCCGCAGTAATAATCGGCAAGCCGCTTTCTGCAATGATGCGACGACCCTCTTCTACGTTAGTGCCCGATAAACGTACAATTAGCGGTACTTTCATATCAATTTTTCTAACCGCTTGAACCACACCTTCGGCTATCCAATCACAGCGATTAATACCCGCAAAAATATTAACTAACATCGCTTTAACGCCTTTGTCTGCCAATACTAAACGGAAAGCTTTTTCTGTACGCTCAGCTGAAGCACCACCGCCTACATCTAAGAAATTAGCAGGCTCACCGCCGGCTAGCTTAATCATGTCCATAGTCGCCATGGCTAATCCAGCGCCATTAATCATGCAACCGATATCGCCATCTAAACCGACATAACTTAAACCACGATCAGCAGCGGCCATTTCACGAGGATCTTCTTGTGTTTTATCACGTAACTCAGAAATCTTTAACTGTCTAAACAACGCATTATCATCAATGCCCATTTTCGCATCTAAGGCAACCAACTCACCGTTACGCGTGACTACCAAAGGATTTATTTCTAGCATACTAACATCAAGATCACGTAAAGCACGGTAACAACCTTTAATAGTCTTTACCGCATGACTCAGTATTTCAGCTTGTAAGCCTAAGGCAAAAGCCATTTCTCTAGCTTGATAATCTTGCAGACCTACTGCAGGCTCAATATAAATCTTGGTAATGGCATCAGGATTATTGATCGCCAACTCTTCAATTTCCATACCGCCTTGAGCAGAACCTACCATCACGATACGCTCAGAACTACGATCAACTAAGAAACAAAAATAGAGTTCTTTAGCGATATCGGTACCTGCCTCAACATATAATCTTGAGCAGACTTTACCTGAGGGTCCGGTTTGATGAGTCACCAAACGTTTACCTAATAATTCACTCGCCGCAGCCTGAACTTCATCATGAGTTTTACAAATTTTAATACCACCCGCTTTACCGCGCGCCCCAGAATGAATTTGAGCTTTAACCGCCCAAACATGTCCACCGATTTCTCGAGTACGTTGTACAGCATCTTCTGGACTGTAAGCCAAACCGCCTTCAGCAATTTTGACTCCATAACCACTTAAAATATCTTTCGCTTGATACTCATGAATATCCACAGCAACTCCTTCAATTAAGGTGAATGAGGAAAGGCATAAGGCGCAAGACTAAAGGCTAAAAACTTCGCCTCGTGCCCTTCGCCTTATGCCCTTCGCCTTATTTTTTATAAATCGTAAATCCTTCCCACGCTTTGCGTCACTGCCCAGAGTACCAATGCCGGAAACGCTTTACTCGCTTACGCTCGAAAAGCCTTATTCCGGCCTACAATTAGTTCAAATATTCCTCAAATGTGGGCAGTGACGCAGTATGAGCAAAAAACTTAGCCTTTAGCCTTATTTTGTTTTTGCAGCTATCGCTTCAGCTGCTCTAACTACATTATTGGCCATTTTTTCTGATGCCGCATCTATCAAGCGACCATCTAAGGCCGCTGCACCTTTACCCTGAGCCGCTGCCTCTTGCAGTGCTACTAAAATACGCTTAGCTTTTTCTACTTCAGCGGCAGGTGGCGTAAATACATCATTGGCTAATTCGATTTGTGAAGGATGTATCGCCCATTTACCTTCACAACCCAAAGCTGCGGCACGCTTTGCTGCTAACTTAAAACCTTCAGGATCTTTGAAGTCACCAAAAGGCCCGTCAATAGGACGTAAACCATAAGCGCGACAAGCAACAGTCATTCGACTAATCGCTGCATGCCATTGGTCACCTGGATAATCTGGATTCAAACCACCAATATTAGTGGTACGAGCACGATTACTCGCCGCATAATCGGCAACGCCAAAATGCAAGGCTTCAAGACGACCTAAAGCGCCATTACGGGCAATATCTTCAACATTAGCCATACCTAATGCCGTTTCAATAAGTGCCTCTATGCCGATTTTATTTTTAAGACCTTGTTGCATTTCCAATTGATTAAGCATCGCCTCAACCATATAAACATCAGCATAAACACCGACTTTAGGAATCAGAATAGTATCTATTTTTTCACCACACTGCTCGACTAAATCGACGACATCACGCACCATATACTGCGTATCTAAACCATTAATACGCACGGAAACAGTCACACCATGACCTTTCCAATCCATATCATTAATAGCTTCAATAATATTCTTTCGCGCACGCAACTTATCATCAGGAGCTACCGCATCCTCAAGATCAAGAAAAATAAAATCCGCGCCACTCTTCATAGCTTTTTCAAACATTTCAGGATTTGATCCTGGAACCGCTAATTCACAACGTTGAACTCGTTGAACTGACGCTGTGTATAAAGTGTGACTCATGTGTACATTCCTAATGTCAATAAACTAAAGTTGTTATTTGGCTAAAAGCTAAGGGCACAAACTTAACTATGCCAGAAACAAATAAATCGCCCATTCTACTTTTAGCACCAATAAAGTCAATTTTTAACGCTAACTATTCACTCAAAGTCGCAATCAAATCTTGCCGATTACTAATGGCTATGTCATGATTATCAGCTTTTTTGGGTCTAACACTATTCTTCTCAGAATCCAGATCTAACAATCTTTTAATCACTTACTAAGAGGCAATCCCATGGCTGGTCGTAACCATCTATATATTCCAGGTCCTACCAACGTACCCAATGAAATTCTGAATGCGATGCATGTCACCATGGAAGATCATCGCTCGCCTGTTTTTCCTAAATTGCTAACGCCTCTGTTAGAAGATCTAAAGAAAATATTCAAAACAGAAACCGGACAAGCTTTTGTATTCCCTGCAACAGGCACTGCTGGCTGGGAAGTGGCTTTAACCAACACCTTAAATCCTGGCGACAAAGTATTAATCTATCGCTTTGGTCAATTTAGCCATTTATGGGCTGAAATGGCTAAACGTCTAGGCTTTGACGTTGAAATACATCAAGAAACTTGGGGCAAAGGCATTCCCCTTGATAAGTTAGAAGCACGCCTTAAAGAAGACGATGCTCATCAAATTAAAGCGGTATTAGCGACTCATAACGAAACCGCAACCGGCGTAACCAGTGATATTGGTGGCGTTCGCAAAGCAATGAATGCAGCTAACCACCCTGCCCTATTATTTGTTGATGGTGTAAGTTCTATTGCCAGCTTAGATTTTCGTATGGACGAATGGGCTGTCGACGGCGCAATCAGTGGCTCACAAAAAGGTTTCATGATGCCAGCAGGCGGTGCTTTCTTAGCTTTCAGCCAAAAAGCCTTAGCAGCCGGTGAAACATGCACTTATCCACGTTGTTTTTTGGACTTAAGAGATCAAATAAACACTAACAAAGACGGTTACACACCTTACACACCAGCCCTACCCATTTTATACGGTTTACGTAAAGCTCTGGACATGCTGCTCGAAGAAGGCTTAGAAAATGTCTATGCACGTCACCATCGTTTAGCCGAAGGCACACGTAAAGCCGTCGCAGCATGGGGATTAAGCATTTGCGCGCATCCAGGCTTTGAGTCAAACACAGTAACAGCCGTGATTGTTCCTGAAGACAAAGATGCTCGCACCGTCATTAGCACTGCGTTTAGCAAATACAATATCTCTCTAGGTGGGGGTCTGGCTGAATTAGCCGGCAAAGCTTTCCGTATTGGTCATGTGGGTGATATGAATGACGTTTCTATGCTAGGCGCTATCGCTGGTGTTGAAATGGCTTTATTAGACTCTGGCTTTGATATTAAACCAGGCAGCGGCGTAGCAGCAGCCATCGAATATTATCGCGCAACAGCTTAATAATTGATCACAAGTTGCGATAGTCATAACACTATCGCAACTTGCCCCTCTTAGCTTTTCACATCTAAATCCATAACAACCCATTGTGAGGATTATCAAATGAACAAACCCAAAATCGTCGTTACCCGAAAGTGGCCTGCTGAAGTCGAAGCTCAGTTAAAAGAACTATATAATGTTCAGCTCAACGAGTCTGATATTCCCATGACTGCAGATGAGCTTAAACTAGCACTGCAAACAGCCGATGCTTTATTACCAACAGTGACTGACGTGCTTAACGCTGACATACTCAGCGTAGAAAATAAACGCGCCAAAATCATTGGTAACTTTGGCGTAGGTTATAATAACATCGACATTATCAGCGCAAAGGCGCAAGGCCTAGTCGTTACCAACACACCCCATGTGTTAACCGACTGCACTGCAGATATTGCCATGTTATTACTACTCATGTCAGCACGCCGCGCACCTGAGGGAGAACGCCTGATTCTTAATCAACAATGGACAGGCTGGACACCCACACAACTCATCGGCCAAAAAGTCACTGGCAAAACCTTAGGACTGATTGGCTTTGGTCGTATCGCACAAGCTATGGCAAAAAAAGCCCATCATGGCTTTGGCATGAAAATACTTTGTTACGCACCTTCACAACCCGACGCTACCATCATGTCAGATTTGCAGGCCACACGCTGCGAAACGGTAGAAGAGTTATTATCCGAAGCCAACTTCGTATCCTTACATTGTCCAGGTGGCTCAGCAACCAAACACTTAATCAACGAAGAGCGCTTAAAACTCATGCGATCTAGCGCACATTTAATCAATACGGCACGCGGCGATGTAGTAGACAGCAAAGCCTTAATAAAAGCCTTAAAAGAAGGCTGGATAGCCGGTGCAGGTTTAGATGTATTCGAAGGCGAACCCGCCATAGACCCTGAATTCTTAGCATTAAACAACGTCGCACTATTACCGCATTTAGGCAGCGCTAGCGATGAAACCCGTATTGCTATGGGTAATCGAGTCTTAGCCAACATAGCCGCATTTTTTGCAGGTAATGAGCCGGGTGATAGGGTCGTTTAGTACGATCATTTATTTTATCTATAAAGGCCTTCTTATAAAACTGAGCCATCCCACATTCAAGTACTAACCTTCAACACAGTATAATTATTTAAGGTCGAGAGCTTCCCCTATTGAGAACGCCAAGCCCCAGCTTTGCTTCCACCGAACTGGGACTTGGTGTCCCTAGTGTAGACCGGAATAAGGCCATCTAAGCGTAGCGCATGATGACGTTTCCGGCCGCTCGATCGATACCCGTGCCGGAAACGCTTTACTCGCTGTCGCTCGAAAAGTCTTATTCCGGCCTACAATTGCTTATTCCGGCCTGCAATTACTACAATTACTTATACAGTCTACGATGGCTAGGAGGCGCATCCTATATTCCTATGCCCCAAATATATGATAATTATTCTTACCGGCTTGTTTAGCGATATACATGGCTTGATCGGCTTGGCTAATCAAGGTGGCGGCGTCCATGTCTTGCTTCGATTTGCCTTCATATAAACTCACGCCGATACTTGCAGATATTTGTAAGCTTGCATCTTTGATAGTGATAGGCGTATTACAAGCCGCTATCAGCTTTTCTATGGGTCGTTGAAATGCTTGAAAGTTATCATGAAGATTAAAGATAACGATAAACTCATCGCCGCCTAAACGCCCTAAGGTGTCATTTTCTCGAATCGCAGTCTGCATGTTTTTACTAATTGCTATTAAAAATTCATCGCCTACATCGTGACCATAGTTATCATTAATGGCTTTAAAGCCATCTAAATCAATAAAGGCAACGGCTATGTTTTGTGGTTTGCGATTATTTTCTAATACCAATTGCTCAAGTCGATCACGTAGTAATAAACGATTAGGTAAACCGGTTAGGCTATCGTAATAGGCAAAGTTTTCTAGTTGTTGCTGCTGCTTTTTGGCTTCAGTAATATCGGTAATGATCGACAAATAGCGCTCGACTTTATTACGACTATTTTTAATCACTGAAATGGAATGTAAGCCAGGACTATTAGCGACATTTTTATAGTTATTTAAGATTTCTCCACTCCAAAAGCCCGTTTTACACAAGGTGTTCCATAGTGTTGAATAAAAGTCATCATTATGAGCGCCCGACTTAAAGATACTGGGTTTTTTGCCATATAATTCATCACGGCTGTAGCCGCTCATGACTAAAAAGGCAGCATTGCAACTAATAATGTTGTTATCTTTGTCGGTAATAAAAATGCCATCGCGACTATGACTGTAGACATTTTCAGCGAGTTTAGATTGGGTGTCATTTTTTGATTTTTCTATGACTAGCCCAGCTAAATTGACTAATTCTTTAATCGCCTCTATTAGTTTAGCGTCTGGCAAAATGGGATTCTGAAGATAAATAGCCAAGGTGCCCAATATCTGCCCTGAGCTAGATTTAATGGTTTGCGACCAACAGGCTCGATAAGGCATTCTTTGTGTGAATTCTCTAAAAGCTAACCAATTGGGATGGCTGTGAATATCCTCAATAAATATCGATTCACCACTAAAAGCCGCTGCACCGCAACAACCTACCTCAGGGCCAATCGCAAGTCCATCAATGGCTAGGTTATAAAAATCAGGTAAGCTGGGTGCGGCAACAAGATTTAAGTGCTGCTCGTTATCACTCAGCAATAAAATACTACAGGCTATATTAGGCACTATGGATTCTATATCCGTACACAAAACTCGAAGTATGTCCGGCAAGGTCTCGTTATTAGCTAGCATACTTAATATCTTATTGCGGCGTTGCTCGCGCTGCTCTAATAATTTTCTAGTATTGATTTCTTTATTTAAGTGGATGATCCAGCCGCTAATAACGAGACATAAAATGATAGCCGTTAAACCTATCAACTTTGTTACTAAGGCTTTGTTGAAACCCCGATCATTTTGTAAACTCAAATAATGGCTGACTAAATCATCAATTTGTTGTTGATCAATAGTTAGGCTGGCTTTATATATAATCGCTGAAAGTTCTGGAAGTTGCTTACTGATGGCAATAGTTCGTCCTAAGCGATAATCGCTTTGACCTGAAATTTTTAGAGTAGATAAGTCTTCTTTATTAATAAGGTAATTGCTTGAGGCAATATCGCCCACATAAGCATCAGCTTTTTGTGCGGCTACTAATTTTAATGCCGATAGCGAATCTTTAGTTTCAATAACTTTAATTGCCGGATAGTCACGCTTTAGCCATTCTTCGATTGCATAGCATTTTTCAATAGCGATCACTTTGTCTTTAAATTGATCTAAGTTAGTAAAAATTTGTTGACCCGTATCGAAAATGACGGCCGGTGATTTGATATAGGGTTTAAGAAAATTTAAATACTCTGAGCGTTGTTCTGAGATAACGATGCCCGCTAGCATGTCTAGGTCGCCAGCTTTAAGTGCCGTTAAATTGTCATGCATAGTGTTGCCGGGTTTGACTATCGTAAAATGGATGCCTAGTTTTTGTTCGAGTAGTTTTAAATAATCAGCGCCCATGCCTCTGTATTGACCTTGTTTATCGACCCAATCATAAGGCAGTTTATTAGGATTAACACCCACTCGAACAACAGGATGCGCTGCTAACCAGTTTTTTTCGGCATTACTCAAATTTAAGTGATCGATTGCTGATTGATAGACAAATCTTTTCAGCTTTAGACTATCAATGACTGGGCTGTAACCGGCTTTAAAATAGGAATCAGCTAAGACAGATAGTCGTGCAACATCGATATAACCTAGTGGAACGGTATTTGGGATCAGTTTTTGAGTTTCTTGCGCTTCAAATTGTAAATGCGCTAGTGGCAGTTTGCTGTGATAGTGCTGAACAATGAGCTCTATGAGCTGCTGGGGATGATCTAAAGCATAACGCCAACCTTTTAAGCTGGCTCTTAAGAATCGATCTATACGCTCGGGGTGTTGTTGACGTTCTTGTTCGCTGGTAAATAAAATGTCGCCATAAAAGTCAATACCGTAACTCTGAGGCTTAATGATATTGATGGGAATGTTATGTTGCTGAAAATAGTAGGGTTGATCAGACAAATAACCCGCCATAACATCAACATCACCTTTAACTAATAATTCATTATTATTGGCTTGATTAATTAAGCTGAAATCTTGATCGGAAATATTGCTAGAGCTCAGTAGCGCTTTTAAGGGAGCTTCATCAACATTCAAGACATCCAACATAATGCGTTTAGCTTTCATTTCGAAAGCGCTGATGATGCCAGAATCCCGCTTAGTGATAAAAACCAAGGGATTGTGTTGAAATATAGCCGCCATCGCCACTATGGGCTTGCCCTGGGCGTAGTAATTTAATAAACCTGAGTCACCGACTCCGTATTCGGCTTCACCATCGATGACTTGATTAGCTACGCTTTTAGTGAGATCACGCTCAAGTAATTCAACGTCTAAGCCTTCTTCGGCATAGTAGCCTTGCTGTATCGCCGCGTAATAACCCGCAAATTGAAACTGATGAAACCATTTAAGTTGTAAGTGCACTTTTTCAAGCGCAGGCTTAAGGGCGGGCGTGGAAGATTCTGCTAGAGCGAGCAGGGGAAAACTGCTGAGTAAGCTTAGAAATAGAAAAGCAATAAAAAAACGCAATATAGAAAGCGTTTTTCGATATGTGGGTATCACTATAAATTAATCCTTAGTTAGATCTAAAAAGCTAGGTCTAGGTCTTTTAAGGATACTTTACAGCATAAGTTATCCTTGCTTGCTTGCTTGCTTGCTTGCTTGCTTGCTTGCTTGCTTGCTTGCTTGCTTGCTTGCTTGCTTGCTTGCTTGCTTGCTTGCTTGCTTGCTTGCTTGAATATTGTAAT
>Ga0214181_1000046_pt1 | contig 32244 bp, 23 predicted proteins | sample TroBogEpilimnion_19_FD_153019 | JGI IMG/M metagenome (GOLD analysis project Ga0214181, IMG submission 153019) | Freshwater microbial communities from Trout Bog Lake, WI - 05NOV2007 epilimnion | ecosystem: Environmental > Aquatic > Freshwater > Lake > Epilimnion/Euphotic zone | place: Trout Bog...
ATAGCTCAGTTGGTTAGAGCAGAGGACTCATAAGAAAGAAGCCCTAGGGGTCTTGTCACAAAGACCTCAATAGATTCAAGAGGTTAGTGGTGAATTAGGCGGTTTAAATTCACTACACACCGACTACACACCGGAGCTTTTTTCATGGTGTGTAGTAAATGCAGTTTTGCAGTAAAAACATCCGTAAAGGTGTGTAGTAAAAGTAAAGTTTTAGGGCCTATAGCTCAGTTGGTTAGAGCAGAGGACTCATAGCGAAAGTTGTGCCTTATGCGTGGAAACTGCATAAGGGATGGTGTCAAATTCGGAGAAAGCTAAAGGCAGCCAAAAGCTGCACAAGCTAACGCCGAGCCAAGCTTCAGTATGAAAGTGCTGTTGAAGGTGTAGAGACTAGACGGCACCCATCTAAGTCGAGCAATCGATATGATGAAGGCATAGTCCAGGGAGTAGTGAAAGCTACACAAACCGGAATCCTTTGGTCCCAGGTTCAAGTCCTGGTGGGCCCACCAGAAATGAAAATACCAACCTTCGGGTTGGTATTTTTTTGAGTTAAATTAAGAGTTATTTGTTGATGGCTAGAAAGTATCCAATGATTCTACGTAGAGATGAAACTTTTCGCGTTGTCTTTAACTTAAGAACTCCAGCGCAAGATGGTTTAGAAAGAGTTGGAACAGGAATTTTTGTAGCTAAAGAAAATGAATTGTTTTTAGTAACTGCAAATCATGTTGCAATTGAATGCAATGTAAATACCAGTCTAGTTGTTAGTGATAACGCCGGTAACGCGACTGTTTTAAATCTGGTGGATTTCAATCCAAAATTACAATGGATTCATCATCCTATTGCGGATTTATCTGTAATGCCAATAGTTGTTTCCGAGAAGAATCATGCACACTTAGCAAGCAGATTTTTTCCTTACGATCACTTCAATTTGCAACCAATAGCTGTTTCAAGAGACTACGAGTTGACATCAGTGGGATTTCCTTATGGAATGGGCGCTCAAGGAAAATTTAGCCCTTTAACTTATAGATCGTACGCATCGTCATCTTTCGTTAGTTTCAATAGATTCGATACAAAAACCCCTTCCGAATTCTTTTTATTAGAGAATCCTAGCGTCGGTGGATATAGCGGAGGGCCTATATTTGATCTTGCGTATATGGTTGTTGGCGGCATGACAACAACAAAAGATAAAACAATTTGCTACGGGCTAATGCATGGAACGTTATCTGATGAGACCGGAGGGAAATTGGCTGCAGTAACACCTTCGCATTATTTGGCCCAGATTATTTAGAGCCAATGAATTCTTCTGCAAAAGACTCTTCTGGGATATACGCCTTTCGAAATAAGGAGAATGGCAAGGTTTACGTTGGGCAATCGAAAAAGGTATTGACCCGCAAAAAGCAACATGAGCGCGGGGATACTAATAATTCGCGCCGTTTTCATAACGCAATGAATAAGCATGGCCCTGATGGGTTTGAGTTTGAGGTTCTGGAGTATTGCTCAAGCGACTTGATGGATGAGCGTGAGGTTTATTGGATTAATCAACTTAGCTCTCTGTATCCAAGCGGCTATAACTTAACTTCTGGCGGTGGAGCTTTTCAAAAGCACCATGAAGAAACCAAGAAGAAGATGTCCGCTAATCAGAAGCAAAGGGTTAAGCAAGGAGTGCATCTTTTTGCCTCTGGTGAGTTTCAAAAGGAGCAAGCTAAAAGACAGGTTGAATTAGCCAAACAGGGAAAACACTCATCACAGCAACCTGAATTTAAAGAAAAGAAAAAGAAAACTATTGAACAAAAGGTAGCTGATACCGGTTTCTACTTCAAACACACTAAGTCTACTATTGAGAATTATCGAAAAAAACAGCTAGCTCTTTACGAGAGCGGGAAAGGTAAATTTCAAGATCCTAATCTGATCGAAAAAAATAGAGAAATAGTTAAAAGGAAGTTGGCTGAAGGTAGCCACCATACACAACGACCTGATTGGTCTGATAGGGCAAAAAAAGCCGCCCAGAAGCAAATGAAGGGGATTGTGATTGTCATAAGGAGTAATGATGGCTCCACATATGAGGTTGACTATCCATCTATTCACGAAGTTAGTCGGCAACTAGATGCTGATAGGCGACATATAACCAATTTGTGTAATGGAAAAGCATCGACACTCTCCTTGCAATGTAATCAAGGCAGAATCATTAAAGCGGCACATGTAGGCAAGGTGGATTGGGATTTGGAGGTGCTTAAGAAATTACCTGATTCAGCTTTTACTAAAAAGAAGGCGGTAATAGTTACCATTCAAACCGAGTCTGGCAAGATCATTAAAAAGAGCTATCAAAGTCAAAGGTCTGCTTGTGAAGATTTAAGGGCGCAAAGCAGGGCATTGCGCTACATGATTGCTGGTGAAAAATATAAATCAACAGGTTGCAATTTGGGTCGAATTATTGAAGTTACAGAAATTTAAGCGTTACTTAAAGTAACGCTCATCCCCACAAACTCACCAATAACCGCCATAACTAGCCATACTTTCTTTTGGCTAAATTGACACCTGTTTTTCCTCCAATCAGGTTGTCCTAGCCTGGTGTCAGAAGCTAAAGTATGTGTATGTCAAATAAGAAAGAAAGTACACATCAACTCATACACCGTAATCTAACCCTCTATCAACGTGAGCATAGTGCCGTATGGCAATGTCGCTATAAGGTAGATAACAAGTGGATACGAGCTACTACTAAAGAGACCCAGTTTGATTTGGCGGTTAACAAGGCTAAAGAGCTATTAGTAGAAGCGGAAATACGAAAACGATCTGGTATTCCAGTAGTGACTAAACGCTTTAAAGATATCGCAATGCTGGCTATCGATAGGATGGAGAGAGACTTAAAGGGTGGCTTAGGAAAGTCAATCTACAAAGACTACATCCGTATTATTAATGAGCATTTCATCCCCAGTCTTGGGCAAAGGCTCATTACCAATATTGATTACGATGCCTTGCAGCAGTACTACGATGATCGTGAAGCCAAGTATGGCTTGGCAATATCGAATAGTAATCGTAAAACCCAAAACGCCGCATTTAATAGAGTCTTTGATGAAGCTATTGTTCGGGGTTACTTGACTGAGAGTAATCGTCCCAAGTTAGATGGTAAGACTAAAGAGAGTCAAAGAAGACCAGCATTTGAGCTTCATGAACTCAGAGCTTTACTAAAGCTCCTGGGTCCTTACATAGAGTCAGGCAGAACCAGGGATGTACGTGAGCGTCGTGAAATACTTAGAGACTATGTAGAAATGCTAGTTGATACAGGAGCAAGACCCGGTATTGAGCTGCTAGATATGAAATGGAAGCAAATCCGTTTTATGATGAATCCTATTAGTACAGTTACAGATCAATTAGATGAAGACGGTGAAGTCATTGAAGTGCATAGCCTTAACCGTAGCTGTGAGATGACAGTAAAGGGTAAAACAGGGCAAAGGCAAATTATTGGACGCTTGCCCAGTATTAGAGTCTTGGAGCGTATTGCGCTTAGAAACTATGGAGTAAAGAGTTCTATTAAGGATCCATTGGCTGAGCTGATTAAGCCTACTAATGATGACTACATCTTTAGAACTAAAGAGGGCAGAGATTTAAGTGATGTCTTAAACCATATGTTTGATACCTTCTTGGCTGACCATGGCTTGCTCATAGATCCCAAGACTAACCAAAAGCGGGTGTTCTATAGCCTACGCCATACCTACGCTACGTTAGCACTGACTCACGATATGGTGCCTATCCATACACTAGCAAAGCAAATGGGTACTAGCGTATTAATGATTGAGAAGCACTATAGCCATTTACAAGTAATACAGGCTATTGAGCAATTACGCGGTACTAATACTAGAAAGCTTATTGAGGCTGATAGTAAGGCTGCGGATAACTACCCTAGTAAGAAAAAAGCCCAACAGGAGATTAGGGCAGCTTAGTTTGGTTGTATGCCCATCAAATACTCATTAGGATTGTTTTTCAATCTTGGGTAAGTGATCAATTTCATGAAGCCAGGGCATGGCAGAGCGATGCCAAATTTGCTTTGCTGGAACAAGTTGGGCTCTTTGTTTGAGAGTGCCCACTCTGAGTCCAAACATTTCTTGATCAAATTCACTTGTGGCATATATAGATGATCCACAGTCTGGACAGAATGCTTGAATTCGACGATTGCCGCTATCAGCAGTTTTGAGATAAGTTTTAGGCTGACCTTGCAGAATCTTGAAGAACTGTTTAGCGGCTGGAACTACAACTCTAAAAGGCGCACCAGCCATATTTTGGCAATCTGTACAGTGACACATTACTACCTTTGTTGGATCTACTTCGGCTTCAAATTTGATTCGTTCGCAGTGACAAGATCCATCGACATGTAACATTTGATCCTCCTTTTTATATTAGGAGTAATGTAGCATACGACTCAGAGTTCATATTTCTTGTCTACTGAGAATATTCAAGACTCCAAAGCCTTTCTTAAGTAAGGATCAATATCCCCTTGAGTCAGCAGCCACTGCTTGTAGTCGCTAGGTACATCCGCTAATAACAAGCCTTTATGTTTACCAAAGGGCATGGTTGTTGGAGTTCTTGCTTTCTCAGATTCGGCATATAAATCTTCAATAGTTTTAAGGCCTAGCTGCTGGCAAATGTGGTCTAAGATCACAGCGCAAACGCCTACATCTGCAATAGCTGAGTGTGCGTTACGTAATTGCTCGCGAGCTGTATCGCGCTCCAAGTAATACATAAGCGCACTTTGATTATGGCTATCTAAATTGGGCCAAAGTTTACGAGCTAGGGCTAGCGTACATATCCGCTTGATTTCAGGCTTGCCAATAACCTCCCAGTCAAAGTCCACGTTATGCCCAATGATGTAGTCCACATGTCCTGGCAAGGTGAAGCTAGCTGCTGGTGGGCAATCAACCAATTCCTCATCCATGATGTGATGCGTGGCTAGTGCGCCGAGGGTAATGGGTTTGCCAGGGTTATAACGCTGTACAAAAGGGTTGGTAACGGTAAAGGGTTCAATGGATTCAAGCTCAACCCAAGCGGCTTCAATTAATACAGGTTCTTTGATGCCTGTAGCTTCGGTATCGAAAATAATGGTTTTGGACATGGGCTTGTGTAATATTTAGATAGTTTGATTCTAAAGGGGGTGGGAGATGGCTATTAAATTTGCGCGATTCAATATCCAGCTGTTAGGCAGTCCTGATGTGGAAATAAAGGCAGATGAGTGGCAGGCTTTGATAAATGATGCAGCAATTGAGGGATATGCTGATGATTATGAAGTTTTCTATTTATCACAGCGAGGAGTTGTCGGTTTAAGTGTGCCATATGAAGATGATGATCCAATGCTTTTGCTGGAGGCTGGCGCTGCCTTAGGATTTTGTCAGTCAAGGTGTGAGTCTTCAGATATTGGAGGAATAGAGTCCATGTGGCTATCTTTGCATGATGCAGATGATTCAACTATTGATTCCCCAATTGAATAAGTAAGCGTTACTTAAAGTAACGCTTAGAGAGTATTTGTACTATGCCTGTCAGTCGTCTATTGGTTGAAAAATAATCAATATGAAAATCCTTAAAAATCAGGCGAATTTGGGTCATTTCGCCTGATTTTTGTTTAGGGTTAGATTAAATCACCAGGGGTCGAGATCTTGAATGGCGCTGAAAATTACGCTGTAGATTTTTAGCGACTTAGATTGAAAACTCGCTGTTGATCTTTAACTATCTTTTGCCTAGTTCTTTCGGCATCTAGTGCTTTCCCAGCCTTTGCCTTTTGGCGCTTTAGTACATCGATCCTAGCTTGTTGGGGAGTAAGCGGTTTGAAGGGTTTAATGGGCTTAAGCCTGCTAATAATTTCTTCTAATGGTTCATGCTCCAAATCTTCCTTGTTGGATAGGGTAGGGCTAGAGAGAATGCAATTCATGCCAAACTGATATTGCAGGATTAATCTGGCATGAATGGAGTTATCTGCAAAAACGGCAGTCTTTATAGATTGACCTTTTACTTTGATGGTTGCGATGTATTTGTTCATAACTGTATTTACTAGCAATCCAGTAACTAGTGCTTAAAACCCAGCTTTACTGCTTCAGTTGCGGCGTCTATTAAGTGATCTAGCTCCCCAGCCTCTACAGCAGTCTTAATCTTTTGTAATGTTGGTATTAGGTCGGAAGGCTTATCCAGCTCTATAGCTGCTTTACCTTGCGTAATTTCAAGTGTTTTAGAGCCGTAGCGTAGGATTAAGCAGACTTTGCCATTTTGAGCGGTAAACCACCAAGGCTTAATGCGTTTTGGCACTTCTAGTAGCTTAATATTGCCTTCTATATCTTTTAGACGCTTGGATTTGAGTGGAGCATATGTACTACCTTTACTTTTTGCTTCTGCTAATTGGATCTGCTCCCATATTTTGTCAGATAGCTTGTTTCGCCTTTGGACAACTGGGGGCAATTTTGTTGGTTTATTAACAGTTACTAGCTTCAGTGAGTCTAGTGTGCTCATATAGGGCTCCTTGGTAAATGAATGCGCACATATAACAATATGATCAGATTTGGTGATTGAGCAACCTGAAAATAGATAACCTAAAGAATCCAGAAATAAGCCTGAATTTGTGTGGTTTGCTAAATAACTATGACGACAAAGCAGAAGAACGTTTTGTATGCCATAACTTATTACTACTGAAACAAGGGCAGTGACACCCAGTCATTATGTCACCCTAAAACTGGACTAAGTGTTACAGGGATGGAAATTCTGGGCAGTAGCAGAGACTTGCAGTCACTAACCATTAGGATGCCGTTGGATGTTGCGAACCAACTGACTCAAGAATATTTCAGCACAAAGATCGTAAGACCTAGTCTTACAGGATCACGAGAAAGCTCTGCTTACACAGTAACTTTCAAACAAGACAAAGGTAGCCACTTATTGCTTTTGTCATTGTTGCGTTTTAAGCCGCACGTAAAAGGAGACAGCGAAACCGCCCTTCCCAAAATGGTTGTGCCTATAAGTGGTGTAGTAAAGAACTCGACAAAAGAACTTTTCTACTGCTGAGCCTGTTGCTTAAGGCTCAGTGTAGGTTGAATCTGACAAAAGCTCGTCAATAAAACTCTTAAAAGAAAAAGTGATGAGCGACAAGCGAAATCACAGGAGAACGTAGTTCGCCTATCTATCTACTTCAATAAATTCAATATTCCTTCCTGTTATTGAATTAAATTCTTCAATACAAGTTTCTCTTAAATCCTCAATTCGCTCGTCAATTTCTTGGAACGAAATGATGTCATCCCTGCTTAAGTCAGTTTCTTCTTCTAATACATCATCAATATCGTCGATATCACATGACCAGCTATAGCTTAATTCTTCTTCCTCTTTGTGCTCAATGAATCCAAGTAATTCGTCAAAACAGACAATTCTTGTGCCAATTAAAGAAGGGTTATTGTCCTTATAATCCATCTGAACAACAACGTTGGGATCTATGATTGAAGCGCACTTAGCAATATGATCTTGTAACTTTTCAGGGGCGATATTGTTACTTTCAAGCTCAAATTTATGAGTTGAACCAAAATACCAGCAACCATGAGCTCCAAGTAATTCCCAACCATCAAATTCATCGTCTTTACTCATGCCATAAAGTATTCTTGTGACAGCAGAATATCTCTCAGCATTTTTATCAAATGAGTATCTTCCAGAGCTATCTGTATTTTTATCGAAATCATTCTTAAATCTTCGGATAATTTCTTTTTCTAATTCACGAATTTTTTCATTGCCATAAAAAGTAAACGTGCTTTCTACTGGTGTGGACATTTTTTCACCTCAATTTAAGTTTGTTTAATAACTATAGCTAATTTTTATAACAACAGAATAGTTTTAAGCAGAAATCTTTCAAGCTCGCTGGCTTGGGTAGCTGAGCCGAAATTTAAAACGCTTGTAGGTCGTTTTAAACGGTCGTCAAAATATCGTGGCATTTTAGCTACAAATTGTGCCATTTAGACCATCGTTTTCCAGTAAAAACCGGCTAAATAAAAAACTACACTTTTTCATGCAAAAGTGCAGTTTTTTTGTAAGTCATTGAAATCGAAAGCCCTTTTTTCTGTGGCATTTCTGCCATAGTCGGTTGTCCTAACCAAACATCAGAAAACATACTGTAGCTGCGTATTTATTAGATTAAAGGACAGCCGTATGCCACAAGCAAAATCATTTAGTAGTACAGAATTAGCTCAAGTTTTAGCCTATGTAAAAACCACCAAACACAGCGTACGTAACCGCGCTATGTTGCTATTAACCCATTGGGGTGGGCTCAGAGTAGGGGAAGTAGCGGCCCTACGTATATGCGATGTTTTAGACGGGGAAAATCGGGTGAAAAGTGAGATCCGCTTATTGCCAGAGCAAACCAAAGGGCGCCACCCAAGAACGGTGTTTCTCAATGAACGCTTAAAGGCAGAGTTACAAGCATTTGCCAATGAGATCGCCATTAAAGACCGAAACTATGCATTCTTCCCCACGCAGAAGTATCCAAAACGCGGGTTCACAGCAAATACATTAACTCAGCACTTTAAACACATATATAAAGAGTCTGGCATATCTGGGGCTACCAGTCATAGCGGTCGTAGAAGCTTTATTACAAACCTAGCTAGCAAGGGAATTGGTGTTCGCGTGCTCATGAGCTTGGCGGGTCATCGCAATATTGGCACTACACAGGCATACATTGATGTGAATGACGATATGAAGCGCAGGGCGGTGGAGCTTATTTAGGATTTTTTAGCTTGGGATTAGAGATTTGCATGCGCCTATAAATATCTTCGTAATCAAAGTCTGGCAGGGTGATTGCTTTAGAGTCTGGGAATCTTCCTCTTGCCGCATTTTCTGCAATGTACTGTGCTTTCTTAAGAGCTCTACTGGTAAGTACAGTCATATTATTGCGTTGATCGACTGTTTTGGCGCTCGCTTTAGTGGCGCTGATATCAAGGCCTATTGCATTGGTGGGACTGACTTTGGCTACAACACCTAAGCGCCAGTTCACCCAATCTGGATGTTGTGCTTTTGTCCAGAGTAATTTGATGCCAATAAATAATGGCGCAGAACGTAAACGTTTGGCTGTGAGTGAGCGTTTGGCTTTTTGGGCTCTAGGTGCCACAGTAACGCCAGTTCGATTAATCATCCTGGAAACTTCCTTTAGGATGGCTCGCTTAGGCATGCCAAGTGGAATTGCCAGAATTAGCGCACGGCCAGACCCTTCATGTTTTCTAAAGCCCTTAAAGTATTGCTCTAATGATTTAGCAAAACCAGGTTCATACTCTTCGTTCTTTTCAATATTAGCTATTTGACGTACTTGAGGTTTAACGTATTCAGTGCCATATAGATTGATGCCGGTACTGGTCCACCAATCATCAAACTTCACTTTAGCTACATCACCATATTCATCGTAAGTCTTAAGAACTAAGTCAAAGTCCTCAGGCAATAACTTCTTCTCTTTAGTTGTTAGCTTGCCAGCCCTCGCTTTTCTAGCTAGCTCGTAAGTAGGGCTTAGGCGCAGATATTCGAGCATCAGCATGACATAGCCCTGGATACCCTTTGTAGCCCAATCTTTCTTTGACTTATTTGGCAGCATTTTTTACTCGATTTCTCATTAAAAACTTAAAAATATATTAACACTTAACGATCACATTTTAATTGTAATTTCTACTAAATGTTAGTTATGAGATTCTATTAATACAGCAATTTCGCTGTTTTTAAAGGAGTTTTGAAATGGAAACAACAGTAAAGATGTCTTCAGTAGCAAATGTATTTGATTCTTATAGTGGTGTCTGTTTAGCGGATACCGGAGAGACTATTCAAGCAAATTTGAGTAGTGATGAGTTATTGCGATATTGCCACGCAATGATGAAAGTGGAGAAGCAGCAGGTTTTAAATAGAAAGGACTTAGCTGTATTGGATAAGATTGATGCGATCACTTTTGAACATCATGGCATGTGTTTGAAGGATTCGCTTGTAACTAAAGCACGTCTAAAAGCGTGTAAAAAATATGGCGTAAATTTTATTGATCGTGATGGCTTAATTGACCACATGTCTGCAATGACAAGCACGCATTCTTCTAATGATTTAGATGTAACCGAGAGTGAACTAAATCTGCAGATTGGATATTTTCTTTTGGATCGGTTGGGTGAATCACGTTTCCAAGACTTTGCTTTGACTATTGGTCGCGTATTAAAAAAACAGCCTCTAAGTAGAAAAGATCTTGAGGTGATCTATGAAGTTGAGTCACTTTTTCTAGAGGAGCTTGATTCCTCAACTAGAAGTGGGGCCCTTCAGTCTGCTATTGATGAGGCCTGTGAACGTTTATGCCTTGATTTTGAAAGTCTTGGTCAAAAAACATTTCATTAAATCTTACAAAGCAAGCGTTACTTAAAGTAACGCTTGCTAATCAACAAAGGAAAATAAAAATGAATACAGAATTAATTGAAGTGAAAGCACAAGCTAAAACTGCTGTTATGAATAGGACTTTGATAGGGCAGGCTGATGATTTAGCTATAGAGCACGAAAGCTTTTATGCAAACTACATCGTTTCAGGTCGCATTGCGCTTTATGAGTTGTTAGCAAAGATCTATGCGTTATCAGTCAAGCTGGATGGCGCTATAGATAAAGCTGAACAGATCAGCATCATGCGTTCAGTTCTGGCTGACAAATATCAAATCCGTACGCAGGAAAATACCCCCGATCTAACAGTTCTCGTGCGTTATATCACCCGTTCTGATCGTAGAACTGCACATGGATATGCTCGCGTGATAGAAAGCGCTAGGGAAAGCGGAATTCTTCCTGATAACCTAGTTGGTTTTATTGAGCATCATGGAGGTATAGAGCGGATTCGAATTTCAGGCGCCGATCATGAAGGCTCAGCCGATATTGAGCAAGAGAAAATTCGATTGGCTAAAACATACCTAGCTGTAAAAGCAGATTCTCCCTTTACAAGCTTTGATGGCCCGAAAGAATTTGATGGAATTTATTCTAATAGCTGTGCTTATGAAATCATCATATGTTCTTTGGGGGTTGGTAATAAGTACCACGTCATTGGCAAATTACCAGCAGATCCAGCGTTAGAGGATCTAGCAATAAAGCATTTTTCCAAGCATTTATGCAAAAACATGGATCTGGCTCGAAATGAAATTGCAAAAATGGATCAGAAAAATAGAGAGCTAAAGCGTGAGAGAGCAAGCGTTAGTTGCGAGGTGAAATCATGAGATATATGGCTAAAGAGATTGTTGATATTTTCAAAAGCTTCCCAGAGGATGAAGTTATCTTCATGTGGTTTAAAAGGCGGCATGAATTTGATAATGTTTTAGATATTTCAGAGGAGCAGTGGGATGAAGTTTTTGATTGGAAGGATTGGATTTATGACTATGTAAATACAGCCATGTTTGACTTGGTTTGTGAGAAGGTGAATCAGTCGAGAGGTCTAATAGAGTAGCTTTGAGGAAAATTACTTTGGAGCAAGTATTGCTCCAAAGTAATTAAGTCTTGAAATCCTAGTGGTTTTCTTTGGATGTCTGCTCTCATAACCAGAGAATCTAAAAACACCCTAAAACTAATAAAAAGTAGGCCAGGAATATAAATGGTGAGGTTTAGTCATTTGAGCATTACTTTAAGTAACGCTTGCTCTGTATGGTGAACATCACCATAGTAATGTTTAATACCCTACGATCGTAGGGTATTAAAAATCGATACTTTACACCAAACTAGCCCTGCTCATACAACGTCAATCCTAAAGAATGATCAGAATTTGGAATTCCCACCTCTTTTTCATAATCATATCTTTATGTTTATTGACCCCAGGACGGGCAGAAGAGTTGGAGGGTGCGAAATATACGGGTTTTTATGCTGATTTGGGTTTTGGCTACCGTGACATTACCACTAGTACAAGTTCTGTTTTGTCACTTAATAGTACAGTTATTCCATCTAGTATTAGCTCTGGTGGAGCTAATCACACTCTTGCCGTGCTAACGGGAGGGTATAGCTTTAATCTTGCACATAATTTCTTTCTTGGCATTGGCGCTAATATTTCACCTGCTAACGGTTTAACTCAGCAGCTTCAGGTTCAAGCTCTAAATCGAAACACGACCGTGAGTGGTATTAAATCTCTTTATAACTATGGGGTTTTTATCACTCCCGGTATTCAAATCGAAGAAGGGCTTCTTTATTTGAAGGCAGGAAAACAGACCCAAGTTAATAATTCAAATTCAAGCACTAACTTTAATGGTTACTTATTGGGGCTTGGCTATAAGCAATTTATTTACGATTCCATCTATCTTTTTGGGGAAGCAGATTACTCATCGTATGATGCTCAAACTACGTCCAGAACTTTTGTTTCATCTGGTCGCACAATTAATGCTGCCGTCACCACAACACCACAGTCAAGTAGAGTGCTTTTAGGCGTTGGTTATCAGTTCTAGTCAATTAGCTGAGATTGTGGGTAAACTTCAAATACCATTACACCTCAAATAAAAAAGTATTTAGTTAAAAAATGAGCACATTCCCATGGGGTTTTACTTTCTTAACTGCAGGTGTGTGCATAGCAATTTTTTTATTGGTATTCCCTCTTTTTATAAAGTCACCAAAAAATAAGCCCTCATTTATATGGTTACTGGGATTGCTGCTAGGTACTGCCTCCTTTGTTTATGCGACATTTTTTCTGGTGTCAAGAACCTCAATATTTAATTTCCAAGAATCATTACCATTTTTTAAAAGTGTGCCATTAGCCGTTGCACCAATGCTTTTTACAGCATACTTTTTCCAGCCCTTATTTTTGCGCTCTGCTAGGGTTCCTATTTCTTTCTATCAACTTCTCTTGCTAGTGATCCCATTACTTTTACAATATTCATTAGTTTTAGTCTTTAGCTCCCAAGTACTGAGTTTTTCCAGTTATGCAAATCTTAGGGCAGGTTTTTTTATGAGTTTGCAACTGGCCCTAGGATTTTTATATGTCACAGCTTGGCTTTTATATGAAACAAGGCAGCATTTAAAGATTAATCAAAGCTTTGTATTGAGATTAGTCTATATTTTTACTGGATTAATCGTTGGTGTAACTATTGCTTGGCTATTCTTTTTACTATTTGACCTTTGGACAAATCAAGCTATTTCTGAGGGTCTGGGCGGAATACTAAGTCTTGATATCAATAACCGCATCCTTAGGATGGGGTTTTATACAATTGTAGAAATACTGCTAACTGCCTATTGGGTGCAAAATTACTCTGCTGGTGCTATTGAGGAGCGTTTGCAAAAAGAGCGAGTGCAGGCTCTTTTGACCGAGAAAGATGCGCTAATTATGAGGCTATCAAATGAAGGCGCTCTTATTGAGACAGGGGCATTATCTGCAGGTTTGGCTCATGAGCTCAATCAGTTTTTAGCGATGATTGAGCTTAATAGCGATGAAGCGTTACATCAAATGGATCAAGTTGATGTCAAGATAGATGACCTTAAGCCATCTATACAAAATATCTTAAGTGCTAATCATTCTGCAGCTAGTCTCATTAGCAGTTTGAGAATGCTTTTTAAAAGTAACCACAGCGATCTCGTTTCATGTGATTTAGATACCTTGGTTAGCGATGTCACTCTTTTGTATCGAGAGCGGCTAAAAAAATCAAATATTCAGCTCAAACTAGATTTGACTGTTCATAAAAAATGGGTTGTTTGGGAGTCTTTGTTGCGTCAAGTTATTGTAAATTTACTATCCAATGCGATCGAGGCTTTAGACGCTACTAGTAGGGATGGAAAAACAATCATAATATCTAGTGAAATTGATGAAAAAGGGCAATACCAACTCCGCGTCCAAGACAACGGCCCCGGTATTCATCCCAATCAAGAAAACAAGTTGTTTAATTTATTTGGTACTTCTAAGTCTGGAGGTACTGGTATTGGACTGTGGCTTTCTCAATATATTGCCGAGCGCCATAAAGGCAAGCTTCATTATTTCAATCTTCCCAATCATGGTGGCGTCAGTTTTATCTTGACGATTCCCCCCGATGAAAATTCTTAATGGGAATTAAATTAGCCAAAGCCGACTCAAGTAGAGTTGCCTTGTATCTATTTCATTCAATTACCCTGCGATCGAAGGGTGTTCAATACAACAAGAGCTCTTCATACTGATTCTTTAATGAAGTCAAACCACACATATGAATATTTTTTCACCTCAATGAGGCGGGGTTTTTAAATGGGGCTTGAAAAAAAATACGTATTTTTAGTTGAAGATAACGATGATCTTCGATCTCAGCTTGAACGTACCTTAAGTTTTTGTGGTTATAGTGTCAGCGCATTTTCCAATCCCGAGCAATTTTTAGATGCATTCAAACCCTTGGTACCCGCAGTACTCGTGACTGATATGCGCATGCCAAAACAATCGGGCGTAGAACTACAGGCGCAATTAGTTGCCAAAGGCCATAAAATTCCCATCATCTTTATCAGTGGTGAGAGCTCTGATGAGCAGATTATTGCCGCCCTTAAAAATGGCGCAGTTGATTTTCTACTAAAGCCATTTAGCCGGGAGGCCCTTTTAGAGGCTGTTGCTAAAGCAATTGAACTTGATACGATTGCTATGCAAGAGCTTATTAGAAAAACTCGCTTGGCTGAAGCTCTCAAGACATTATCACCACGTGAACGCCAGGTTTTTGAACTTTTAGCAAAAGGCTATGGCAATAAAGAGTTGGTGGATGAAATGGGCATCTCGCTACCGACTGTTAAAGAATACAAATCTGAAGTAATGTACAAATTGCGCCTACGCTCTTTAGCAGAGCTGATTGCTTTAAATACGACTCTTAAAAATTCATAATTAGTTTTAGAACCCTACTATCGTAGGGTTATCAGATTCTACTCATCCCTTGAAAATCTTCTTTATTAGTGCAGCATGCACTTAACAGGATTTATTGCCTAAAGATGATTGAATCAAGATGAGCGCTTTTACGTTTTCCAAAAAAACGCTGATATTTACTACTATCGGTATGATCACTGCTTGCCTATTTCATAATTCATTTGCACAAGATGCTGGCGCTTTACAAAATCAATTAGATCTCCAACTCCAACGCGAATCTCAAGCACCTTTAGTTCAACCCCCAAAGCCTGAGAAAGCTGCCCCAAGCGAGAACCGTGGTCCAAAGATTTCTGTGTCGCACTTTGTTTTTGAAGGTAACACTCTTTTTACTAGTAAAGAGTTAGATCAAGTAGTGGCACCTTGGACAAACAGGACCCTGCAAATTAGTGAGCTACAAGACGCCGCAGTAGCTATTCAAGACTTTTACTCAGTTCATAACCGCATTGCTCAAGCAACACTGCCCCCTCAAGAAATTAAAGATGGTGTTGTGCTCATCAAAATCTTAGAAGGCAAGATGGGCGCAGTTATTGTTGAGCCCGTTGATATTTCACCTGATGCAACTGCGCGTTTTTCTCAAGAGCGTGCCAAGGCTTATATCACCCAGGGCACTAATGGTGAAGTCTATATCAATACGCAGGCCACTGAACGGGCCATGTTGTTGCTAAACGAGACACCAGGCGTATCTGCAACAGGAGCTTTTGAGCCCGGTAATGATCCTGGCTTAAGCAACTTTAAAGTCAAGCTATCAGACACACCATGGTTTAGTGGCCAAGCCGCTCTGAGTAACTATGGATCGGCTAGTACCGGAGCAGCTCAAGCCATTGCCAATCTCAGCTTGAATAACCTCTCTGGTTTAGGGGATCAGGTAAACCTCAATGCCATACAGTCCCAGGGCTCTGGTTATGTCGTCGGTAACTACATTGTGCCTATTGGCTACGATGGTTGGAGGATGGGATTGCAAAGCTCTTACTTGCAGTACATGACCTTACCCAACTGGAATGCCTCCACCCCTTCGGCAGGTTCTGCGGCTACTTTTCAAGCCAATACTACTTACGCATTGCAGCGTAGTCAAAGCGCCAACTCGACAGCAAAACTGAGTATAGAGAACCGCGCATACAATAACGTCCAAACAGCGCCAGTGATTAATACTTTAAGTAGCTATCAACTTACTGCCGCCAATGCGAGCATTAGTGGCGACTGGGCAACGAGCGGTGGCTCAATCTTCAATTACTCAGCAGGCTATGTGTTTGGCCACTTGGGTATCCGCAACCTTGCAGAGTCCCAGCAAGACCAAAACGGGGTAGGTACTGCAGGCGCCTACTCAAAATGGACCTTTAGTCTGACTTATGCGCAAGACCTCTCCTTTTTGAGTGACACCACTTGGACAAACTCGATTTACGGTCAGTTTGCTAATAAGAACTTGAACTCCTCAGAGCAGATCTATATGGGTGGTGCTTATGGTGTACGTGCTTATCCCACCTCACAAGGTGGCGGCTCCCAAGGTGCCATCCTATCGACCGAACTCATGCACCGCCTCGATGAAAATTGGCAATTAGGAATCTTTGGCGATTTGGGTTTGGTACAACAATACGTCAATCTATACAGCGGCTGGCAAGGTTTAACCAATGCCAACAATCAGTATCAATTGGGCGATGCGGGCATAACAGCAAAGTATTCCTATGAGAAGTTACTTGTGAGCGCCTCATTAGCGGCACGCATTGGTAACAATCCGCTATATAACTCTTCTGGTCAGCAATTGAATGTGGATAACGCCTATAAGTCAGTGCAGGCATGGGTAAGAGCGTCCATTCCGTTTTGATAGTGATTGGTTCGCTTTCAAATAAGAACTGCTTAATAAAAGTAAAAAAATTATCAAACCCCTCCGATCGGAGGGTTGAGGGTTTTTACCACCTTCTGAATAATCCACTCATATCAATTTAATTTGGGATATTGTTTTTGCCTAAGACCCTTCAATCTTTTCAAGTTGCGTTTTCTCGCAACCAAGAGAGAGCTCATCAACAGGATGAGCGGGGGCTATTCGCTTTAAAAAACAAGCAATGGCATTGCAAAGGCCTTCGAAAAAAAGCGCTTGCTAGTCTTGCTCTGACATCGATACTTGCCTCATCGCATGTATTTGCTGCTCCAGCGGCCAATGCTCTACCTACGAATGGCCGAGTAGCTGCAGGACAAGCGAGCATTAGCCAGTCTGGCAACGTCATGAATATCAATCAGAGCACGCAGCGTGCTGTGATTAACTGGGATAGTTTTAATGTGGGCAAAAATGCCACAGTGAACTTCAATCAACCTAATAGCGGTGCATCAACACTCAATCGTGTAAACGGCGCTAGTCAGTCGATGATTAATGGCGCAGTAAATGCCAATGGCCAAGTGATTTTTGTTAATCCAAATGGCGTGGTATTTGGTAAAGGCGCTGAAATCAATACCGGTGGCTTAGTTGCCACCACAATGAATATCAAAGATTCTGATTACATGTCTGGAAAAATGCAATTTTCTGGGGGTGAATCTGGCAAGGTTATTAATAAAGGCACAATTACTGCTAATGGTATTAATGGTTATATTGCATTAATGGCACCTGAGGTCAAAAACCAAGGTGTACTCATTGCTAATATCTCCAATAGCAATACTATTGCATTAGTTTCTGGTTCAAAAGTCACGCTCTCTTTTAATGGTAGCCAATTAACTGATATTAGTGTTGATGCTTCTGCGATTAATAGTTTAATTAGTAATAAGCATGCGATTATCACTAATGGCGGCCAAATTATTATTGCTGCTAATGCTGCATCGAATTTAAAAGCCTCAGTCATTAATAACACTGGCACAATTAACGCTGATTCAATTTCAGCATCCGGTGGAAAAGTATTTTTAACTGCTGGTACCGTAAATCAAAATGGCATAGTGAGTGCAAATTCACAAGATGCTAATGGTGGCAATGTCACTATTTCTGGTAATCAAGTAAACCTCAATACAGCATCCAAAACGACCGCTACAGGTGCTACTGCTGGCGGGCAAATTTTGATTGGTAAAGCCAATGCAAATACAGCGCAAAGCCATGTAAATGCTAGCGTTGTGAATGTCAATCCAGGCGCGATTGTGGATGCATCAGCCACCCAAAACGGTAATGGCGGATCGATCAGTATTTGGTCTCAAATTCAAACATTCGTTGCTGGAACTCTCAAGGCAACCGGTGGGGCGATTTCTGGTAATGGTGGCAACATTGATACCAGCTCTGCAGGTGCTGTGAAGTATCGTTCTAGTCTAATTGTAGATACCACTGCGCCACATGGTCAAATCGGTACTTGGACTACAGATCCCCTATCCATCACCATTGATGGCAATGCAGCAACAGTGCTATCGAATGCTTTAAATACAACGAATGTCATATTGGATGCAACATCTAGTAGCTGTGGTGGGATTGGTAGCTGCAGCCAGAGTAGTAGCCCTATGATCACTTTCTTGGCTGATGTGTACTCAGCCAATGCCCTAACAAGCCTGACCCTCAATGCCCAAGGTGGTACGATTAACGTCAATAGTAATGTGACTGCAGGTAGTGTTTATGCGGTAGCACAAGCAATCAATATCAATGGCTCAATCAATACCAATGGTGGATCTAATTCCAATATCTATTTAGTTGGCGCCATCATTAATATTCTTGGCAATATTAATTCGAACGGTAACAGTTCAAATAACACCAATTCAAATACATTAAATTTGGCAAATACGATTACCGCAAATAATCGTCGAAATTCTATTAATGGTCAAAATGGCTTAACGGCAGATACTACTACTTACACCTCAAACGGTGGCGCTATTAATATTATTGCAACCGGTGATATTAATATCGGGTTAAGTTCAAACGCCACTAGCTATATCTCAGCCAATGGTCAAAACGGTGGTTCTATTAATATTGTTTCTGTAAATGGCAATATTAATCACTATGGCGTGATTGATTCAGTTGGTAAAAACAATCTTGGTGGCGCCATTACATTAGCTGCGCAAAATACCAACACTTTTACTGGCGCCTTAATTTCTGCGGATGGATATATTCAGGGTGGTGTCATTCAGCTGGGTGTTGCTAATAGTGTGGGTTCTGGTTCGACCTTAGCTCCGCCTTCCATTAATTCCCAAGTTGCTACCTTGTTAGCAGCAGCGAATTTCACCCCATCGAATACCAGTAACATCCTCTCCAGTAATATCTCTTTAGATAACGCCACCGTTATCACAGCCAATGCGGCAAACAGTTCCTTTCAAGTAGTTCTCAATTCTCAAGCTGGCCAGATCTATATCGCTGGCAATAATTCCCTTAATACTGCGGCAACGATTGCAGCCAATGCCGATACCGGTGGCTTGATCATTCTCAGCTCTCCTGCAGGTACCTATCAAAATACGGGTTACATCCAAACGAATGGTGGAGCAGGGCTAGGCGGCACTATTGCTCAGTCAGGCCTCATTAGTACAACACTCATAGGTGCCACACTAGAAGCAAACGGCACATTAGGCGGCGGTAACATTGTCACCGGTCGTGATTTCCAAGCAAATCCACTTCCAGGTAGTGCAGCGCAAGATGCACTTCTGCCAAATCTATCAGCAGTAATTACTGTTCCAACCTCCCAGCTAACTTCAGTGGATACCAACAGCACTATCACTGCCAATGCATTAACGAGTGGCAACGGTGGCAATGTATTGGTATGGGGCGATTCCAATGCTGTTGCTGGCACAATGTCAGCCCAAGCATTTGGCGTTGCTAGTAATGGAGGTTTTATTGAGACCTCTGGTCAAGCCTTAATGGTTGCAAGTAGTGCTAGTGTAAAAGCTGGCAGCGTAAGGGGCAATGCGGGCACTTGGCTACTAGACCCATATGATTTATCGGTTGCGTCCTCGGGAGGGGATGTAACTGGAGCTACCATTTCTGCGGCACTGGCTACAACAGGTGTGACCCTCACCGCAGGCGCCGCATCTGTATCCGGATCTGGTGTCACACTTACTGGATCAGGCGCATCATCAGGCTTAGGTAATATTTACATTTACGACACAATAAGTTGGTCTACCCCTCAGTCACTAACTCTCAAAGCGTATAACAATATTTATGTAGGCTCTCCAAGTGCAGGTGGATCAATTACCTTATCTGGAAGTACAGGCTCTCAAGCTTTGACAATGACTGCATGTGGCGGAGTGAGCGCATGTTATTCCTCGGGAACAGCTAGTAGCGGCACTGGTTATGTCCTTATGGGGATGTCTAGCTCTCCAACAACTAGCTTGTTGACGAACCAAAATGGCTTTAATGGCCAGATAAATATCTCTAATAACAGCGCTGCAATCACTATAAATGGCCTGTCTTATACGATTATTAACTCTGTGAGTGGAATTACTTCTGCTACCAACAATTTAAGCAATTATGTATTTGGCTCGGACGTTGATTTACTTAATACTTCATATAATGCGGCGCCCTTCCTAGGCACTCAGAATTTCGAAGGAGTCATGAATGGATTCGGCCACGTAGTCAAAAATTTAAATATATCCGTAACTGGTTCCGCAACCTACGGTGGATATGGTTTATTACGTTCCATCTATAACGGTAATGGGGCTGGGAATTTATACAACATTGGTGTCACTGGCTCTATTTCTGGCAGTGGAAGTCTTAGCGGTCAATCTGGAAACGGTATTGGTGGGCTTGTTGGTTATTCGTATGGTGGCAATATAAGCAATGCATACTCGACGGTAAGTATTACTTATACAGTTGGATCATCAAATTCAGTTGGGGGACTGGTTGGCGCCTTAATTGGCGGCTATGCTTCATCAGTAAAAAATAGCTATGCTACCGGGACAATAAATTCCTCCTCCAGTTTAAGCGTTGGAGGTTTAATTGGCGATTTTAGTGGAGTTGATGTTCTATCCAATAGCTTTGCAACTGGCGCTGTTACTGGCCTTTCAAGTGTCGGTGGCCTGATTGGAAACCTTGGGGCAAGTGGATCAGTTTCGAATGTTTACTCAACTGGAACTGTAACAGCTAGTCAATCTTCATCCATAGCGGGTGGCTTAATCGGAAACGGCTCTGGCACTGCTTCAATTTCAAATGCCTATGCTTATGGTCAAGTAGTGTGTACTGGATATGCCGGTAATTGCGGAGGTTTTGCCGGCTATATATCTTCTGCGAGCATAACCAATAGCTATTGGAATTCCACGGTTAATCCAAGCGTTAACTCCAATGGTCTCTCATTTAATAGCTCTTCTGCAGCAGCAGCAGGACTGACATCATTAAGTGCAACCCAAATGGCAAGTGCCTCAAGTTTTTCTAGTGGCTTTGGAAATACCTCTGGTTCATTTACCAATACTTCTGGATGGGGCTATAACGGCACGTTGCAATCCACCCCAATACTTTGCGCTATACAGACTTGCACTAGTTACATTAACTCCCTGATCACTGATACATATCAAGGGGTTAATGGTGGGAATTGGTCTACTAATTCCAATTGGAGTCTTAATTTTGCGCCGCTATCAAGCAATGCTAGCTCTTATAGCAATATTGTCATCAGTGCTGGTTTAAATGTCCTATTAGATACGGCCATTGTAGGTAATCTTTCGGCGCCAATTACCAATGGAGGCACCATCTCCTTTACGGGCTCTGGCAATGTCACTCTCTCTGGAATAATTTCAGGAACAGGAGCCATCAACACTGCTAGCACCTACGCTGGAATTGCAACCCTCTCCGGCACTAACACCTATAGTGGAGGCACAACAATAAATGGAGGTACTTTATCGGTAGGCTCTGATGCTAACTTAGGAGGTAGTTCAGGCACTCTAAATCTTAATGGGGGCACCTTGAAGGTCTCGACCAGCACGGCCTTTACTAGTGCTCGTACCATTAACTTATTAGCGAGCAGTACGATTAATAATGCTGATTCTTCTGGCATTACTTTTACAGGTAATGTCACTGGACCTTCATCAACCGGTACTCCGGTCACGCTGACCTTAACAGGCGCTAATCCAGCTACCTTTAGTGCTGGTGTGATTAGTAATGGAACTGGTACCTCTACTGTTGCACTGGTTCAAAATACTACTGGTACTACAACACTCTCTGGTACAAACATCTACACCGGTGGCACAACGATTAGTGCGGGTACTCTTAAAGCCGCCAGTGCATCTGCCCTGGGTACTGGTCCCGTTTCAATTGGATCTGCCGGTACTTTAGATCTCTCTTACAGCGGAACGGTCACTTTAGGTTCATTGAGCATGAGCTCTGGCGCGGCCATTACAAATAGTGCCAATACCTCTAACTTGGTTGTCTCAGGAACTAGTACCTTAGTAGGCAGTATTAATACTGCTGGCAATCAAACTTATACCGGTGCAGTGACGTTAGGAGCAAATACGAGCTTAACTACACTCAATACTAGTAGCGCTAATACGAATGGCACGATTACATTTAGTTCTACAGTCGATAGCTCAGTTGGTGTTTCGACTGGTAATTACTATGGCCTATCTATAAGTAACGGCACTGGCACTACTGCGTTTGGTGGTGTAGTAGGTGGCAACACTGTAAATAGTGCGCTAGGGTATCTGTGCATAAATGCTAGTGGATGTAATTCTTCTGCTGTTGGCACAGCAGCCAATACTGGAACAACTACTTTAGCAGGCAATGTCACCACTAGTGGAAATCAGACTTATGGCAATAACCTCACACTTGGAGCTAATACTGCACTCACCTCTACCGCTAACGGTGGTAATGGGGTGGTAACGATTGGTGGGGCGGTGAATTCTTCATCTATTAGTGCTTCAATAAATCTAGAGTTTTTAGGGGGAGGCGCTTGGGAGGTTGGAACTAACTGTAGTTCTTCGTGTACTTGGAGTGGTCCATATATAGCGAGTAGCAGCTCTAACGGTAGTGGCGGCACAAGTAACTTAGCGATAACATACAACACGACAGCTGCTACAGCAATAGTATCGGGCACACCATACATAATCACTAGCATCGGAAATACCAATTGGACTTCTTTCGGGGCATCCTCCAATGTTGTTGGGGTTACTTTTACTGCAACGACCCAAGGTACGGTTAGCTCTGGTACCGGCACTGCTTCATCAGGATACTCATACACACTTGGTTCCTCAACTGCCATTACTTACTTAGTCGTGGGTGGTGGTGGTGCTGGAGGTTCAGACGGCGGCGGTGGCGCAGGCGCAGTATTTAATGGCTCAACTACGCTTTCAAATGGTACTTACAAAATCATTGTTGGTTCAGGTGGTTCACCAAACGCTAGTAGGGGAGGTACTGGATACTCAGGAAGCAATACATACGCATTCGGAATTATTGCAGGTGGTGGTGGCGGAGGTGGCGGAGAGGGTACCAGTGGTAGCCCTGGGGTTTATGGTGCATCAGGGGGCGGCGAAGGAGCGGGGGCAGGTAACAATAATAATGGTACAGGTTCAAGTTCTACTCAAACACCAACTGGATCTTCTAGCTCTATTACGATTACTGGCTACCGAGGTGGTCTAACCTTACAGTCTGGTGGGTATGTAGGCGGTGGTGGTGGTGGCGCTAATGCTGTTGGTACGGCAGGAGTTAGCGGTCAAAGCGGTTCCGGTGGCAATGGAGTGTTAGTCACAAACATAATCACTAGCTTAAGTGGAAACTCTACCGGCCAGACAGGTAATTACTTTGGTGGCGGAGGCGGTGGTGGTTATTACTTTGGTACTACCAATACCACTCAGGCTTCTGGAGGATTGGGGGGTGGGGGTCTAGGTGGGACTAATCCAACTGATGGATCCTCTTCACAAATCATTGCACCATCAAATGCATTAAGTCCTACTAGTGGCACAGCAAATTCTGGCGGAGGCGGTGGTGGTACTTCTGGTTGGAGTGGTTGGAATGGCACAAGTTTTGCTAACTATGTTGGTGGAGGTGCTGGCGGTTCCGGTATTGTCGCTATTTCTGGAAATTTAATAAACAACCAAAACACCTACGCCCTCACCATCAACTCCGGTAATGGCGCAGCTACGATCGGCGGTAGTGTCTCCAACATCACTACCTTAGCAATTAACTCTAAATCAGCATCCTCGTCTATTGCTGGTGCAATTGGCGGTTCTACTGCAGTTACTTACAATTCCGGTAGTGGTTATACCGCTGCTGGTGGCAACACTGCTGGAGTACTCAGTTTATCTGGTAACAATACATACTCCGGCGGTATTACAGTATCTGGTGGCACACTCCAAGCAGGAAGCGCTACCGCCTTTGGCAGCTCTGCTGGTGCAATTACTATTTCATCTGGTGCAGCATTAGACTTAAATGGTCAAACTATTACCAATACCAATGCGCTGACATTAAACGGTGCGGGTATCAATAGTGGCGGAGCCTTAACTAACTCCAGTACCAATCCAGGTACTTATGCTGGCGGTGTGACCTTGGGTTCAGATTCTCTCATTGGAAGCGCAACCGGTGCAATCACAGTGAGCGGTGCCATTACCTCAGGTGCTAATGCATATAAATTAGCGTTGGTTGGTAATCAAGCCATTACGTTGAGTAGTGCGACCAATACCTTATCAACCATTGCTTCTGGATCTAGTCTTGGTGCTTTATCAATTAGCAATAATCAGGCAATGACCATTGGTTCAATGACCATTGGCGGAACAAATTATTCTGGGCTTTCATCAACTGGAACTATTTTAGTTAAGACATTGACGGGTAATTTAAGTGTCAATAATACCGTTACAACCACAAGCACCTCATCAAATAGCTCAGCGCCAGCAATATTATTGTCAGCAGGTTATAACGACGCTACTACTAATACTTCAGACAATATTGTGTTGGCTAGTAGCTTTGTTGGTAGCAATCCAACTAGCTCAATTAGTGCAGGTAATGGCGCCATCATTGCTTTGTATTCGGGGTCGCCTGCCTCCAGTAGTAATTTAAGTGCTTTTGTTGCTGCGCAAACCTCTAACTACCTAAACTACGGTTTTACTACAGGTAATTTGCCATCATCAGGAGCTGGTTACTATGCAATGTATCGTGGTGCGCAGCCTACACTCTATGTGATTTTCGGGTCCTCCAGCCCATCTACTTATGGCTCAGCGCCAAGCATCACTTATACGTTTAACACGCTAGCCAATGGAACTGGTGTTTCATATCTCTCATTAGATTCATCGACCGTAAATGCAACTGGTACCGCATTATTCAAAGGTACAAATACAACAACTAGCGCTAGCAACGTTTCACTAAACTCCAGTGCCAATGCTGGCAGCTATAGCAATGTCACCTATTTAAGTGGCTTAAGTTCACCAATCTACGCCTTCTCTGCAGGCAGTACCGTAGGAACATTGACGATTAATAAAGCTAATGCCTATATTGGTCTAAGTAACAATACCCAAAGTAGTATTTACGGTACAAACCCATCTTTTAGCTATACAGTCTATTCGAATCAGGTTGGAACTACCGCATTAACCACTACTAACCCAACAGGTTCAGTAGCATTTACGGATACCACTTTAGGGATTACTGCAAACTTAAATTCGTTGGCCAATGCCGGTATTTATAACAATGTTTCTTATGCAGGTGGCCTTACTTCAACAAACTATAACTTTGCTGCGATTACACCAGTATCAACTTATACCGTTAATCAAGCCCAAGCTTACGTGATCATCACGCCAAGTCAATCCAGTGTCTATGGCAATAACCCAGTAATTAATTACACCTTCAATACCAATAGCGCGGGCACAGGCTCAACTATCTCCGCATCACCAGCTGGTCTGAGTGGTACTGCTGTTATTACTAATGCGCCGACATCAACATCAAATGCCGGTACTTATAATCTAACTTACGCTAGTGGCTTGAGCTCAACGAACTATGCATTTAATGCGGCAGCAAGTTCAGTTCCATATACCGTTAATCAAGCCCAAGCTTACGTGATCATCACGCCAAGTCAATCCAGTGTCTATGGCAATAACCCAGTAATTAATTACACCTTCAATACCAATAGCGCGGGCACAGGCTCAACTATCTCCGCATCACCAGCTGGTCTGAGTGGTACTGCTGTTATTACTAATGCGCCGACATCAACATCAAATGCCGGTACTTATAATCTAACTTACGCTAGTGGCTTGAGCTCAACGAACTATGCATTTAATGCGGCAGCAAGTTCAGTTCCATATACCGTTAATCAAGCGCCGCTCAATATCGCCATCTCAAAAACTTATGATGGCAATAGAACTTTCACCAATGCCAATCTTTATACCTTAAGTGGCACTACCTATAGTGGCGACAGTCTGCCAACAATTGCCAGTGGATCAGCAACAGTTTCCAGTCCCAACGCTAGCGCTAGTCCATATGCTAGCTTTACTAGCAGCTCTTTAGTGCTATCAAACCCTAACTACTCGATAACGGGGGGTACGGTAGCAGCTACGATTAATTCAAAAACAATTACTTACACCACGACTGGTGCAACGAGTACCTATGGAACTTTGGCTACCTTAAGTACTCCAGTCTTTAGTGGTTTGATTGGCTCCGATAATCCAGGCGCTTCCATCACCTTGTATAGCAACATAACACCTGTAACGCTATCGGCAACCACTAATGTCGGAACGTATGCCCAGCAAGTAGCGATTAGTAATAGTAATTATCAGATTGCTACAACCGGTAATGCGGTTGGTAATCTAGTCATTAGTCCTGCAACACTGGCGATTACTGGAGCCAACAATAATGTGACTTATAACGGCTCAACCCAAACCAATTCAGCAGCGACCCTCAGCGTCAATGGTGCGGCGGCGAGTGTAATCAATGGAACAACAGTTTCAACAGGTATTGGCGCTCAAACATTTACTTTAAGTGGCTATGCAAGCGGACTTAATGCAAGTAGTACTCCGATTCCAGATAACCTCAGTATGACTCCAAATGCTGCCAGTGGAGCAATCGTAGGCAACTACAACATCAGCTACACCAATGGTAGTTTGACGATTGGTAAGGCTAATTTAAGCGTTACTGGTACACAAGCTTATAACGGTACGGCAACCATCGCAGGATCAAGTCTGACTATTTCTGGGGTGGCGGGACAAACCTTTACCGGAAGTGGTACTGCTGATTTAACAACGAAGAATGTACAAACCAATCAGCCATTAGCAGATGTCAATGGTTTGGTATTAACGCCGAACGGAAGCTTCTTAGTCTCTAACTACAATCCGATCAATGTCTCTAATACGAGTATTACAATCACGCCTTTAGCGGTGACGCTCACGGCCCCATCGATTACGAAAGTGTATGACGGTGGCTATACCTACAATATGACAGCAGCTAATTTAGCAGCAATGTCGAGTCAACTAGTTGGTGGTGATTCCGTAACCGCTGCTTCTGTAGTCTTTACTGGTAATAATCCGAATGTGGGCACTAATAAGTCAGTGAGTTTAAACAGTGCCACTATTAGCGATGGTAATGGCGGCGCAAACTATGCTGTTACATTGGTTAATTCAAGCACTAGCCAAGTGACACCAGCCTCTCTAACGATTACCGCGAATAATGCAGCTAAGTTTGTCACTCAGTCTGATACTGCAGGATTTAATGGAGTGGTGTACTCTGGTTTTGTCAATGGAGAGACTGCTAGCTCAGCCCTGAGTGGAACCCTCACGGTCACTCGTGGCAATGCTTCTACTAACTCAGCTGGCTCCTACACAGGAGTGTTGGTTCCTGGTGGTCTAACAGCTAACAACGGTAATTACACCATTACTCCGGTAGCTGGTAATTTTACGATCGTGCCTGCAAATGAGTTATTGGTGCAAGTAAGCCCAGTGACTTCCATTTATGGCGTGGCACCAACATATACCGCTACTGCGCAGTATCTAAGTTGCTCTGTCTCTGGATGTCCTTCAAGTGGTTCAATCAATACCATTCATACCCTAAGTCCAGTCATTACTGGAAATACCTTGAGTGTCAATGATGGCGTTGGCGGATCAGCGAGCTTGAATATTGTTCCTGTTGGAGCAACTACTAGCGGCTCTGGTAATACAAACGTGAATGGTTATCAGCTTGCAGCCTCTAATGTTGCTAGCGCTAGTAATAACTTTAGTAATACGATTTTGCTTACTGGAGCGTTAACGATATCCCCACTAACGATATCGGCTAATCAATTAGGCGTATCTGAAATAAGCAAGGTCTATAACGGCAGTACTGCAATTTCAGGCTTAAGTCTAAATACAAGTTCTGCAAGCTCATCGATTAAGAGTGGTGATGTAGTTACGATCACAGGTACGGGTACTTATACAGATGCTAATGTTGGTAATAATAAGTCTGTGACAGTATCAGTAGGTTTGACAGGTAATGATGCTGGTAACTACATTCTTTCTAGCAATCAGCTCACCGCTAATATTGGCACCATTACTCAACTCTCTTCTGTAACCTACACTGGCACTTCTGGCGGTAATTGGTCTAATAGCTCTAACTGGGCCGGTGGCGCTATCCCAACATTAGGTAACGTTGCAACGGTAGTAATTCCTAATGCAAAAACCGTGATCTATGACACAGCGAATCTGACTAACTTAATACCTACCTCTGCAATTACTGATAACGGCTCTATTAGCTTTACTAGTGCATTGCCAACAACTTTTGCAAATAATGTATCCGGTACCGGTGTGATTAGCCAATCTGGCGCTGGAGCATTAATACTGACAGGCACTAATACCTATAGTGGCGGCACAAACCTTGCCGCTGGATCCAGCTTGATCTTGGGCTCTAGCTCGGCATTGGGTGCTGGTGCGCTAAACTCCTCTGGTGGCACATTGAGTACCAATGGCGCTACTCTAGCAAGCCTGACGGTCAATGGCTCTGTGATTTTAGCTAGCGACATTGCATCTGCTGGTAATCAAGCCTATAACGGCGCAGTGACAATTGATAATCCTTCTAATACAACAACGCTGAGCTCTTCTTCAGGCAATATTAACTTTGGTAGCACGATTAATGCTGGCGCAGCAAATCAATCTTTAGTATTAAGTACCGCTGCAGGACAAGTAAGCTTTAATGGACAAGTCGGTGTTGCAGCCCAGACTTATAACAGCAGCACTAAAGCCTATAGCCCAACAAGCTATAGTAGCTACCAATCTCAAGCAAGTAATAACCTGACCAATCTAGTTGTCAGCGCCAATACGATTAATCTCAATGCCGATATCAGTACCTTGGGTACACAAACCTATACAGGATCAATGATTGTTGGGGATAACGGTAGCAATGGACCTACACGTGTCCTACTATCAGAAGATCCTGCAATTGTTTTTAATGGCACAATTAATGACACTGCTAAAGGCACTCATAACCTATATGTCAGAGCAGTTACCACCCAAGGTCAGATACCCACGATTATTTTTAATGGCGTCGTTGGGGGCACTGCCGCGCTAGAAAGCCTCACCGTTTCAACAGGCTCACAAGATACGGGTTCTGGTGCACTCTACAGCGCGATAGACAATAACCCTGCACATTATCTTGGCACCGTCACAATTAAAAACAATATTTCCACTACGGGTGATCAAACCTATACAGCCAATAATTATGTTTTGGGTGATGGATCATCCAACCAAACCCTCGCCTTAAGCACGCAAAGTGGAAACATTACCTTTAATGTGGGCACCTCCAGTGGTGCAGGATTTACGCCAGCAGGAAGCGGGTTATTTTTAGACATATTCAATGGCGGTGGAACGGTATCTGGTCTATCTGGATCTGGACTCAAATACAGTATTACTGATACAACTGCTACTGCCTCTGCAAGCAGCGCCATCAACAATACTAGCTTAAGTGCAAACGCTGGCGTATTGCAAAATATCGAAAATAATCTGCTCAATCTTTTAGCTTCTGACGATACTCTGGATGAACTCAGCGGTACCGTAACCGTGGGAACGCCAAGTCAAGCATGTGAAATGCGCTATGAGTCAAACTATCTGAGTTGTGTGAAGTAAAGCATCGCCCTTACTAGCAATATCGTATTCTTTTTGTAATCATTTATTTGTCATTATCAGATGCGCTTTGCTAGTCTTTATGCCCTAGGCTACAGTCCCAAAAAAAATTCTCCTTCTGATGTGCTCAGCAAGTGTTGGCGCATTGCATTTATTGTTCTTGCTGCACATTACCTCATATTCATTTTGCTATCACTAAAACATGAGCTGAACACTGCTCTGGCTGAGGATGAGCTGATCATTCAGGTTAATCCATCCATCATGACTCCTGAAGTGGCTCCAGAAAAAATCAAAACAGAACCACTTGAAAAACAACAGTCCAGTAAACGCTCATCCGAGCCCGTTGCAAAAGTAAATCCTATTCAGCCTGCTCAAGCACCGCAGGTGGTTGATAACACTCCGATAGTCAAATTCAATGAAGAAGTAGTCAAGTCAAATAACAAACCAGTCAAAGTTGAGCGGATAGAAGATAAGCAGATTCAGGCACCAATTGCTGAGAAGATTGATGAAAAAAGAATTCCTGAATCATTGCCACTGAAAAATCTAGCAACAGTTGAAACTAAAGCTGCTAATACCCAAGAAGAGCTTGCTTCAAACGCATTGCCCGTATTGGTAGATAAAAGAAATAAAGACAAGGATGCGCCAGAAGTCCAGCCACCAGGTAAATCTGGAAATCCTTCTTTGGCCCCAGCAAGTGATTCTGCTAAATCCTCAAATATAGCCAGCGCTACCTCGTCTGCCAGCTCTGGTGGATCCTCATCGAACTCACCAGCGATGTCCCCTCAGGCGGCAGCTTCGTCTAATGGAGCAAGCACTGAGATGCAAGCACAAATCTCAAACGCTAAATCTTCTGCTTCTGGGTTTTCTGCGGGTTCGGGAACGGCAGATGCTGATTACAAATCGGAGAGTCTGCGAAATGCCCAGCCCCGTTATCCAATCTACTCACGTAAGACACATCAAGAGGGTGTAGTGGTCGTCTTAGCGGAGGTATTGACCAATGGCGGCGCAACCGATATTCGTATTGCTGCCAGTAGTGGTTTTAAGTTATTAGATGAAGCTGCTCTTGAAACAGTTAAGCAGTGGCATTTTGTACCAGCAAAAAGAGATGGTGTGGCTTATGCACAAAGACTGCGTATTCCAGTTACCTTTAGTTTGAATAATCGATAAAGAAAGTCATCATGAATCTCAATATTATGAATATTGTTCTGGGTCTACTGATCCTCCTATCTGTCTTTACGTGGGTTTTGGCGCTATATAAGCTTTTGCAAAACCGCAAAGCATTCCAACATGATCGAGCATTTTCAAAAGCATTCTGGGGCTTTAATGACTGGGATGAGGCGAGGGCAAATATCGTTGAAAACGGCACTCATTTAGGACAAATTGCCAATGCTGGCTTTGTCGTGTATGACGAGTACTTGAATAATCCGCATTCTTTAAGACATGCTGGAGAAGTCAATGAAGTGCTAGAGCGCCCCTTGCAGCAAAAAGCTGAAGAAATCATATGTCAGCGTGAAAAGGGCTTGAATGAGTTAGCTTCGATCGGTTCGCTAGCTCCTTTTATTGGCCTTTTTGGCACCGTATGGGGCATTATGGAGGCCCTCAAATCAATTGGTGAATCGGGGCAAGCCAGTATTGATATGGTTGCAGGACCTATTGGTGAAGCGCTGATCTCAACGGCAATTGGTATTGCTGTAGCGCTGCCCGCAGTATTTTTCTATAACTACTTTGTAAGACAACTCAGGGTAGCTAGTACCAATATGGATGGCTTTATCAATGATTTTTTGCGCTTGGCTGTTGCTGAAGTAAAACGCGTCAAAAACTAATTGGAGTTAGAGCTATGGCTGGAAAATTCAATCGTCAGGCGCCACAAGCAATGGCTGAGATTAACGTAACCCCATTCGTAGATGTGATGTTGGTCCTACTGGTTATTTTTATTGTGACCGCACCATTGTTAGTCCCTCAATCAATGAAGGTCAACTTACCAAAGACGGTAGAGCTGAATAAGGCGGTGCCGACAAAAAACTCGATTTTGGCAATTGATGCGGCGGGTCAAATTGCGTTTGATGGCAAAAATACTAGTGATTCAGAATTAATACAGATCTTTAAAGTGAACGCCAATCCGAATTTTCAGGTACAGATTCAGGCTGACCAAGCAGTACCTTATGGACGTGTCGCTGAGATCATGGCTTTGGCTCAAACTAATGGTGTTACCAAGATTAGCTTTGCTACTACTTCAAGAGATAGGCGTAAATAAGGGGTATGCCCAGCGTTACTTAAAGTAACGCTTACTACCCTAAAACCACTTTGGAGCAATCAAGTGTGAAACGGTTGCTCCAAAATTCCTTTGGTTTTCAAAACCAAAGAGTGAGTCAGTGGTTCTTCTTGTTACATTAAATCCACTACACAAAACGCTACACACCGATATTTAGGAGATGTAAGCTCTTGAAATCCTTATGGTTTTCTTTGGGTGTCTGCTCTCATAA
>Ga0214181_1000049_pt1 | contig 31423 bp, 24 predicted proteins | sample TroBogEpilimnion_19_FD_153019 | JGI IMG/M metagenome (GOLD analysis project Ga0214181, IMG submission 153019) | Freshwater microbial communities from Trout Bog Lake, WI - 05NOV2007 epilimnion | ecosystem: Environmental > Aquatic > Freshwater > Lake > Epilimnion/Euphotic zone | place: Trout Bog...
CAATCACGACAATCTTTAAAGTAGGATTTGCCAGTTTTGCTGCTTGAATACGCTGAAAACTCACCGGGTGACACCAAGCAGTATTAGAACCAATCAAAATAATCAGCTCGGCGTGTTCAAAATCTTCATAACAACCTGGCACGGTATCAGAACCAAAAGCACGTTTATGCCCCGCAACCGAAGACGACATACAAAGCCGACTATTAGTATCCATATTGCCGCTACCGATAAAGCCTTTCATTAGTTTATTGGCGACATAATAATCTTCGGTCAATAACTGCCCTGAACCATAAATAGCCACGGCATCGGGGCCGTATTTTGCGATGGTTTTACTAAAGATAGCAGCGACTTTATCTAAAGCTTCCGACCATTCAACTTCTTGTCCATTAACTTTAGGCTGTAATAAACGTCCTTTAAGCTCAATAGTGTCACCTAAGGCAGAACCTTTAGAACACAAGCGCCCAAAATTAGCAGGATGAACAACATCGCCACTAATACTCACTAGACGGTTTTTCTCATCAACGCTGGCGCTGATTCCACAACCTACTCCACAATAGGGGCAGGTAGTTTTTATAATAGGCAGATTATTCATTGCACTCACACATAAGCTTTACCAAAAATCAGCGTATCTCTCATTGAGGCAATATTTTCTTGTTTCTCTAACAACTCCTGATACCAACTGCCATCAGCTATTTCACCATAAAGTACCGCGCCGATTAATTTGTTCGCTTTAATAACCAATTTTTTATAGATGCCTAAAGCAGGATCGGTAAAGTGTAGACTTTCAGTTTGCTCATCTCCCAAAAAATCACCCATCGAAAACATCTGAATACCGGTCACTTTAAGTTTAGTCGCAGTTGGCAAGCTTATATATTTGGCGACACCATGAGCACTTAAATGATTAGCACAGACTTTTGCTTGTTCAAACAAGGGTGCAACTAAGCCAAAGGTATCACCACGATGTTGGATGCATTCACCCACCGCGTAAATACTCGGATCGTAACTTTGTAAGGTGTCATCGACCACGATACCGCGTTCGCAATAAAGTCCGGAATCCTGAGCTAAGGTCATATTGGGGCGTACTCCGATCGCCATAATAAATAAATCACAAGCTAATTGGCTGCCGTCTTCAAAACAAACATGAGTGATGTGTCCTTGGGCATCGCCCTCTAAGCTTTTAAGTTTGGCAGCCATCTTAAACTTTAAACCGCGTTGCTCTAACTGGGTTTGTAATAAAGTACCAGCCGGTTTATCCATCTGCCGATTAAGCAAGACTTCGTTGTTATGTATCACCGTGACGTCCATGCCTCTTAAAACTAAGCCATTAGCCGCTTCTAAGCCTAATAAACCGCCACCCAATACTACGGCATGTTGATGACTACGACTGTAACTGAGCATTTTCTTAACATCGAAAATATCTCTAAAGCTAATAACACCTTGCAAAGTATTTCCCGGAATCTCTGCAATAACGGCTTTAGAACCCGTAGCGATTAATAAGCGATCATAGGCTGCCACCGTACCATCTTGTGCATAAACTTTTTTATGTTTTCGATCGATACCTACCACGGCTTTATCAGCGCCCGCGTGTAAAGTGATACCTTGCTCGATATACCATTGACGACTATTAATGATGATGTCGTCTAAGCTTTTTTCACCGCACAGCACCGAAGACAACATGATGCGATTGTAATTGCCATAAGGTTCGTCGCCAAATACGGTAATGTCATATTTTGTAGGTGCGGCTGATAATAACTCTTCAACGGTACGCATACCCGCCATGCCATTACCAATCACCACTAATCGTTGTTTCACAATTCGTTCCTAGTTTGACTGCTTGTTATTAAGCGTTTAATAAGCTCTTGCTGAGTTAGTTGCATCCCATTTTGTTGGCGTTTCCGGCACAGGAGCCCTGCAGATGCCGGAAACGCTTTTCTCGCTGTCGCTCGTAAAGCCTTATTCCGGCCTACAATAAGTTTAACTGTGGGCAGTTACGCGAAGCGTGGGGACGATAAAATAAATACTCTAAAGAATGAATACTCATTGTGTTTCCATCACGCTAATTTGTACGCTGTCATTGACTATGCGTACCGGATAAACCGCTAGGCTTATGGATTCATCTTCCAAGCAGATACCGGTATTTAGATTAAAATGCTGTTTATATAAAGGGGAGGAGACTACCGGCTGCTCATTAATATCACCTAGAATACCTCGTGATAATACGTTGGCTTGTCCTATAGGATCATAATTACTTAGCGCATAAACCACAGACTCTTGGGGCATATAAAACAAGGCAATCTGTACGCCTGAAACTAAGGCACAAACTCCCGAATCAGCTTGTAAATCATCAAGCTGACAAACTGTTTGCCAAGCAGACATTACGCTACCTCCACGAGTTTAAAATGTTTACGTTCTTGTTCGTCAGCGGGGCGAATTTGGCCACGTTCTTCAACAAAAACCAGGTTATCATCGCTTTGCTCACTATTAACAAAATGACGAAAACGTTTGAGCTTGGATTCATCCTCAATCGTGATTTTCCATTCACACTGATAAGTATCAATGACTAATTGCATTTGCTGTTCTAATTGCTCACATAAGCCTAGCTTGTCTTCTATGACCACCGACTTTAAATAATCCAAACCGCCTTCCATGTTTTCCATCCATACTGAAGTACGTTGCAGACGATCTGCACTGCGTACATAAAAGGACAAAAAGCGATCGATGTATTGAATCAATGTGGCCTTATCTAAGCCTGTGGCAAATAAATCGGCATGGCGTGGTTTCATGCCACCATTACCGCAAACATAAAGATTCCAACCATTTTCTGTGGCGATAATGCCGACATCTTTACTCTGTGCCTCTGCACATTCGCGTGTACATCCAGAAACTGCAAATTTGATTTTATGAGGCGATCGCAGACCTTTATATCGATTTTCTAATTCAATCGCTAAACCAACACTGTCATCAACGCCATATCGACACCAATTACTCCCCACACAAGATTTCACTGTGCGTAGAGATTTACCATAGGCATGGCCTGATTCAAAACCAGCTTCAATCAGTTCTTTCCAAATCGGCGGCAGTTGATCAACTCGCGCACCAAATAAATCGACACGCTGACCACCGGTAATTTTAGTATAAAGCTTATATTTCTTACCGACCTGTCCTAAGGCTATCAACATATCAGGACTGATCTCACCACCCGCAATACGAGGTACGACTGAATAAGTTCCATCTTTTTGCATATTCGCCAGATAGTTATCATTGGTATCTTGTAAGGACGCGTGTTCTGTTTTTAGAATATAGTCATTCCAACACGACGCTAAGATAGAGCCTACCGTAGGCTTACAAATCTCACAGCCCTTACCTTTGCCATGTCGTGCCAATAAGTCCGCAAAGGTTTTAATCTGCTCTACCCGAATCAAGGTATATAAATCTTGCCTTGTATAAGCAAAATGTTCACAGAGATCGGTATTCACTTCGTAGCCTTGTTTAGCTAGTTCTGAGTTCAATACTGATTTAAGTAAAGAGGCGCAACCGCCACAACCCGTCGCCGCTTTAGTTTCTGACTTTAAGCCATCTAAAGTAGTACAACCTGCATTAATGGCACTACAAATCTGGCCTTTAGTGACGTCATAACACGAGCAGATTTGCGCTGAGGCTGGCAAGGCATCTGCACCTAAAGCCACTGGCTCATCAGAACGTGAGGGTAAAATCAGCGTATCGGGATTTTCAGGAAGTTGAATACCATTTAAGCAATATTGTAATAAAGTCCCATAAGCGGAGGCATCGCCCACCAAGACCGCACCGAGTAATTGTTTCTTATCTTGGCTAACGACTAAACGTTTATAAACAGCAGTATCACCATTTTGATAAGTGTAAATCAAGGCGCCCGGTGTTTTGGCATGAGCATCACCAATACTCGCGACATCCACACCCATCAGCTTTAATTTAGTGCTCATATCAGCGCCGGTAAAGCTAGCCTCAGTGCCAGCCAAATTTGCCACTACGGTACGCGCCATCGCATAACCCGGGGCAACTAAACCGTAGATCATGCCATTCCACAGCGCACATTCACCGATCGCATAGATATTAGGATCTGAGGTTTGGCATTGATTGTTAATGACAATGCCGCCACGAGGACCTACTTCAAGCGCACAATCTTTAGCGAGATCATCACGAGGACGAATACCTGCCGAGAATAAAATCACATCTGTTTCTAATTCTTCACCATCGGCAAAGCACATTTTGTTCACACATTGCTCACCATCAGTAATCAAACTGGTATTTTTACCGGTATGTACAGTGACGCCTAAAGCTTCAATCTTGCTGCGTAACAGGGCGCCGCCGGCATCATCGAGTTGCACTGCCATTAATCGCGGTGCAAATTCAACGACATGTGTTTGCAGCCCTAAATCTTTTAAAGCCTTAGCCGCTTCTAAGCCTAATAAACCACCGCCAACGACAACGCCGACTTTACTAATTTTAGCGGCAACTTGCATCGCCTCTAAATCTTCAATGGTACGATAAACCAAACACTGGGCTCGATCATGTCCAGGAACAGGGGGCACAAAAGGAAAGGAGCCTGTCGCCAGCACGAGCTTGTCATAATGAATAGAAACACCTTTTTCAGAGATCACTATTTTAGAATGACGATAAATCTTAACGGCCTTATCACCCAAGTGTACGGTGATGTCATGTTTCTCAAAGAAGCCGGGTTCAACCAATGATAAATCTTCAGCGCTTTTACCTGAGAAAAACGAAGAAAGATGGACACGGTCATAAGCCGCTCTGGGTTCTTCGCAAAAAGTAACAATGTCATAGTCCTCTTTAATAGGACTTTCGACCAGACTAGCCAGAAAATGCTGCCCAACCATGCCATTACCAATAACTACCAATGTTTTTCTTATGCTCATGTCCAACCTCGAGTATTGTTTTTACTATCTGTAACTAAACTCATTATTTTTTTAAATCATTGAATCGTTAGGAATGAGTATGAAATAATTTACCCAAGTAACATCCAACTTCGCCCAATGTGATGGAGTTAACGAAAATTTCAATAAAGCAAAAAGTTATGTTGATAAATCCCCCCCCTTTGTAAAAGGGGGGGGATTTATCAATTATTGTTTTCAACTCTGTTCTGCATATTCCTTAGTAACATCTGCTTTTAATGCGCACGATCACATTCCGCTAAAAAAGTGAGTATGCTTTCTCGATATTTATAATAATCAGGATGCGCCAATAAGGCTTTACGAGTGCGAGGCCTAGGCAAATTGATCGTTTCTATTTTGCCTATTTTGGCATGAGGACCATTAGTCATCATCACCACCCGATCAGACAATAAAATGGCTTCATCAACATCATGAGTGACCACGACAGCGGTCACTTGAGTACGCTCCCAGACTTCCATGAGTACGGCTTGTAATTCCCAGCGCGTTAATGAATCCAACATACCAAAGGGTTCATCGAGTAACAGCAACTTAGGTGACAAAGCAAAGGCTCTTGCGATACCGACTCGTTGACGCATACCGTTAGACATTTCGGCCGCTTTCTTATGTAAAGCATCAGCCAAACCGACCCGCGTCAAATAATATTCAACAATATCATTGCGTTCAGCACGACTAATATGCGGATAAACTTTATCGACACCCAAGGAGACATTTTCAAAAGCACTGAGCCAAGGGAACAAACTAGGCGCCTGAAACACCACGCCACGATCAGGACCTGCGGCAGCTATTTCTCGATTATCTAAAACAATAACACCTTCAGAGATGCTGTTTAAGCCAGCTGTCATTGATAATACCGTTGACTTACCGCAACCTGAATGACCAATAATAGAGATAAACTCACCTTTTTTTATTTTCAGGTCAAAACCATCAACCACTTTCACCGTGCTATTGCCATCAGGCGTTGGATAGCTTTTTGATAGCTGTGAAAAGTCTACATAACGCGGTCTGCCTAAATCATCTTGTTTGGACTTTACTGAAGGAACACCTTGCTGCCATTCATGATGAGTATTGGGTAGAGCCTCTGGTAACGCGACGTTATCCGAGCTCGCTTGCTGAGTCTTTTCCATACCCATCGCCATTAGATACTGAGTGATTTCAGCGCGGCACTTCTTAAACTCTTCGTTATGATTTAAGGCGGTTCTATCGCGTGGCCGTTCAATATTAATCAGGAAATCGGGACCAAAAGTGGCGTCTGGCCCTGGATTTAAAGGGATGACTCGATCGGCCATATAAATCGCTTCATCGACATCATTGGTAATTAAGATGACTGTTTTCTTTTCTTGTGCCCAAATCTGTAAAATCTCATCCTGCAAATTACCACGCGTTAAGGCATCTAAGGCACTCAGTGGTTCATCTAATAATAAAATGTCAGGACTAGCCGCAAGCGCTCTAGCGACATTAACACGTTGACGCATACCACCCGACAATTCAGCGGGCTTCTTATCCATAGCCGCACCTAAATTCACCATGCGAATATATTTTTCGGCATGCTCTCTACGTTGAGCAGGCGTCCAGTCTTTAAAAAGTGCATCTACCGCTAAAGCTACGTTTTCATAGACACTGAGCCATGGCATCAAAGAATAATTTTGAAAGACCACGCCTCGATCTGGCCCTGGCCCAGTAATAGCTTCTCCCTGTTTTAAGACTTCGCCACTATCGGCTGAGATCAAACCCGCTATCAATGAAATGAGTGTGCTTTTACCACTACCAGAGAAGCCAACGATAGCTATAAATTCGCCCTCGTTAACAGTCAAATTAATGTTTTTAAGGATGGAAGTATCTCCATAGCCTTTAGACACATTCTTTAATTCCACTAACGGTAATTGTGCTTCATTTGCAGGTAATGACGGCGCCATACTCTCATTAATCTCCACGACTTTATATTTTAAGACTGACATATCTAGCTCCTGATTAAAGCTCTCTACCGAATGAGAAAACTTTTTGAAAGGACTGCATAATCCTATCCAAAATAAAACCGATAATGCCAATAGTGAATACCGCTACTATGATTCTGCCTAAAGAGTTTGAGCTACCATTTTGAAACTCATCCCAAATGAACTTGCCTAGCCCAGGATTTTGCGCGAGCATCTCGGCTGCAATCAACACCATCCAACCCACGCCCAATGACAAACGCATCCCAGTAAAGATAAAAGGTAAAGCCGATGGCAAAATGATTTTTCTAATTTGAGTCGTCCAGTTTAGGCGTAAGACTTTGGCGACATTAACCAAATCTTTATCAATAGAAGAAACCCCAATAGCGGTATTAATCAAGGTCGGCCATAAAGAACAGAGCGTTACGGTAATCGCTGAGGTTATAAAAGATTTTTCAAACCATGACTCAGGTGTGGTGACATAAACAGCACTCACTACCAGCGTCACAATTGGCAGCCAAGCGAGTGGAGAAACGGGTTTAAAAATTTGAATCAACGGATTAATAGCCGTATTAACCACAGGACTCATGCCGCAAAGCAGACCTAAAGGCACCGCAATCAAAGTTGCGATAATAAAACCAGCAAACACCGTGTACAGACTGGTAAAAATCTTATCAAAATAAGTGGCTTGTCCATTGTAGGGACGAACTCTAATTTCAGCCGCTGGATTTTCAGCCAAGGTTTGTTGATTACGTTGTTGCTGACGTTGATAGAAAGCAACTTGTTTAGCTCTTTCTGAAACATGTTCAGCCACTAATCCAGAGGCTTCTTGCCAGACGGCAACTGGACCAGGAATAGCACCCAAACTGGTAGTAACCTTGGAGGCAGATACATTCCAAAGCCCTAGAAACAAAGCAAAGGCAATAATCGGCACGCCCATAATCAAAAACAACTGACGTATTTGTAATGCAGGATTTTCACCGGCGGCAATTCTAACCAAAGGCACAAACCAAGTTAAACCGGTGATATTGAAAAATTTAATGAGTTGCTTATACATAGTCTCTACCTTTAAATGTGCAGGTCGGGCGAGTCAACAACCCGACTTAATACTGGCCTTTGCAAATTCGTGTTACTCAATCACCTTGCCACCGACTACTTTTTGTTTGCCTTTAAGGCCGATAGCAAATTGGTTCAGATATTCATTCGGTTTGGCACTGTTAAAAACAATGCCATCAATATAATCTGCACTAGGCGCTTTAAAGCCAGTTTCAGTTTCAGCGGGAAAATCACTGGCTTTAGCTTTACCTTCTGCAATAAGCGCCTTCGCTGCTGCCATAAAGACATCGGGTCTATAAACTTTTTTAGCCGTTTCTAAATACCAAGCATCTGGTTTTTGTTCGTTGATTTGTCCCCAACGACGCATTTGCGTTAAGCTCCAAATGGCATCACTGTAATAAGGATAAGAACCGTTATAACGAGAGAAAACATTAAAATCAGCTAACGAGCGTTTATCACCTTTTTCATATTCAAAGGTTCCATTCATACTGTTAGCGATCACTTCATAATCCGCACCCACATACTGTTTCTGTGAAAGCATTTGCACACCTTCATTACGGTTCTTATTGTTTTCTGCATCCAACCACATCGAAGCACGTATCAAGGCTTTGATAATTGCTAGATGAGTTTTAGGATTCTTTTCGGCAAAATCTTTAGTCACACCAAATATTTTTTCTGGACTGTTTTTCATCAACTCATAATCACTGATCACAGGCACACCAATACCTTTAATCACAGCTTGTTGATTCCAAGGCTCACCTACGCAATAGCCGGCAATCGTTCCTGAATCCATAGTCGCTGGCATTTGTGGTGGCGGAGTTACTGATAACAAAGCATCTGCATCTATTTGACCCGAGGTATCTTCAGGCGGCGCATAATAACCCGGCTTAATACCACCCGCCGCTAACCAGTAACGTAATTTCATGTTGTGAGTGCCGACGGGGAAAGTCATTGCCATATTGAAAGGCTTGCCTGCACTTTTAAATTTTTCAATAACAGGCTTTAAAGCATCAGCTTTAATAGGATGCACTGGCTTTCCATCTACTAGCGGCACATTTTCTTTCATTTGCTTCCAGATCTCATTAGAGACCGTAATCGCATCACCATTTAAGGTCATAGTAAAAGCACTGACAATATCTGCTTTAGTGCCATAACCAATGGCCGTTCCAAAAGGCAAAGTCGCTAACATATGGGCGCCGTCTAATTCACCACTAATAACGCGATCTAATAAAACCTTCCAGTTAGCCTGTGCCTCAAGCTGTACAGAAAGACCTTCTTCATCAAAATAACCTTTTTCATAAGCAACGGCTAACGGCGCCATATCAGTTAATTTAATAAAGCCTAGCTTGATCGTTTCTTTTTCTAGTTTCTCGATAGCCAGCACCGAACCAGAAAAACTAAGACTAAGTGCCGTTATCGTTGTAATCGCTGTAAACCATTTTTTAATGGTTAATTTCGCCGAGTGTTTCATGATGATTTCATCCCGTAGTAAATTTTAGGCAAAAAAAAACGCCGCAAATCGAATGTTAATAAACATAACGATTTAACCGACGCCATTGTCAGATTGCTCAACGTTGAGCTTAGTGTTTAGCTAGCTGTCACTAGCCTCTGCTTAAACTTAAAGCACATCACATGCCAAAATATTAAAATAGAAAATTTATATTTAAATAGCCATAAATACAATCAGTTATGCAAGAAAACTACGGGGACTGTATTCTTTAAGGATGACCATAAGACTCTTTAGCTTTAAATTTCGCACTAATAATGGGCATTAAATGCGGACTTATGCACCAAAAAGGTTTGATCACAGACTAACAAGCTTTGCGACAGCAAACCGCCGCACACACGCAATATCGAAAACAATCAAACAAAAAACTCACGAAGAAGCATCCAAGTGAGGGTTAGTTTATCGTTCCGTATCTGGTGGATTGCTAGCGCAAATCCACCCTACGCAAATATTCCGTATAGATTAAACGCCGTATGGCCGTAATGGTGTTCATTCTTAACTTAGTAAGGTGTAAGTGGTATGCAATGCTTATCATTCGGCGTAATACGTAAGATGAGTTATTTTAGTAGGACTTGTTTCTATGATAATAAAGCGTATTATTTACGTATAAATTACACAACAGGAGAGTTTATATGAGTACTGATAAAGAAGCCGTTCGCCTTAGCTTGTCTGTGTCGCCTGAACTCAATGAACGTCTGGAGCAACTTGCCTCTTCAGGATGTACCACCAAAACAGAAATTCTTCGTAAAGCCATTGCTCTATATGATGTTGTAGCCGAAGCGAAAACAGAAAAAAAACGCTTTGGTATTCTTGATCAAAACAAAAAACTTCTGACAGAAATTGTGGGCATCTAATGACGGATTCTGATCAAGGTAAAAGTTCTGAGCCTCAAATCAACTTAGGTCAAATCGTAGGCAAAGATCACAAATACGAACTGACAGTGAGTAATGAAACATCAGAAGATGCTGTCGTCAGACGATCAAAAGAAATCGCTGACGCTGAATTGTCGCGGAAAATGACTTATGTGCTTTTTTGTTTCGCATTACTGATAATCAGCATAATCTTTGTAGCTTGTGTTTATACCTTCGCCACTGGCATAGCCGATGATAAAAAATGGGCGGCTGGTATTGTCAGTGCTATAGCATCAGGTTTGGTTGGTTTTTTGGTGGGACAAGGGAAAAAGTGATTTGTAGTGATGTAGGTGGTGCAAACTGCTTTATCGCTAGCCTTAACTCAAAACAAAAAACTAACGATCGCTTTTAAGCGACCCTGTTCTATAACCGGTATCGCTAGCATACTGCTTAAACTAATCAGTTCGGGATTGTAATCGAGTTCGTGATCACCCGTAATGACCGGCATACCTGTTAACCAAACACGCCCCAATGCTCCTACGCCCTTAGTCACTGTAGTGGTTTCAAATAGTTGAGCAAGTTCATTTGGTTTTTTACTGTAGCCTTCAAGACAAATAAGCTGCTCACCTTGGAGATCTGGCACCCAAATTTGAATACGTTTAGCCAGAGGCGTGGCTTTTGCTGACAGAAAAGTCATGATATAAGACGCACTTAGATTATCAGAAACAGGGATACCAATACCCATAGTAATACCTGCCTGCTTAGCATCATTAGCCCTGATAAAACCATCGGCTTTACTAATATCATCGATTAATACGGGCAAACCTTGAGCCCATGCCAAACCGGCAAGGCCTTGGTCTTTAGCAACACTAATATCTCTGGAGATCTGTTCAAAATGGTGCAAACTACCGTAATAACCGTCGATAACTGTCAAAGACTGCTCTGAACTATGTTGATTACTCCATACTTCGATAGCCCCTGCATGATGCTCATCGTCAGCACATAAGAACACCACCACAGCGAGTAGAAAATCACCCGAGAACACGGGAATAGCAATGCCACAAGTTAAACCCACTGCTTTAGCGGCAGCAGTACGTTTAAAGTAAGACTGCTCAAATTCTTTTAAAACTAGCGGCCGTCCTTCCGCCCAAGCTTTACCCGGCAAACCTTCGTTATAAGCAAACTGTTGTTGTTCGCTGGCCGCCTTAAATTCAATTAATCCACCATATAAACCAGAACCAAACTCTAAATGAGTGCGCTGTTTATCGGGAACCCATATTTCAGTGACTTTAATAAACGTTTTCATAGTGTTTGCTTATTATTTAAACAGTTCCGACATGGCAAGCACGTTCTTTGCCATTTCACCCAAACTAATATTCCTATCCATAGCGAGCTTTCTCAAGGTGTGATAGGCCTCATCTTCACTAAAATTTTGAGTTTTAATTAAAATAGCTTTAGCTCTATCGATTAACTTTCTATCTTCAAGTTTTGCACACGCTTCTTCTAATGCAGTTTTTAAAACTTGTTGATGTTTAAATCTAGCCATAGCTACATTGATAATGCTAGCTAGCCTTTTTTGTTCAAAGTCCCCCACTATTAAGGCACAAACATCGGCTTTGATCGCTAACTCTATCGTGCCTACATGACCGTCTCGGGTAAATATAATGATTGGTAATGCGGATTGTTGATTAAGCGTTTTTAAATCAGAGAACAAAGTATTAGAACAAATATCTAAATTAAAAATAATAATATTGGGCGCAATATCTGTAACCAGCCTTAAAAAAGTTGAGTCATATTGAGTTTTTAAATAGATAAAACCTATTTCTTTAAGCTCATTTTCTAATAATGAGATATTAGGATCCTGTTCGATCAATAATACATTGAGCTTATTCATTGACTGCTTTGATTGATGAGCTTATGAGGTTGTATTTTGTAGTTAACCGTAAGCACTACAGCACTATCAGGTTGAATAGCAAGAATATCAACAACGACATTACCGGCTTCTAGGCAAATAAAGCGCTTATAATCCTCTGGCTTTAAATCAACTATATGAGCAGAAACATTTCGTCCTGGATTCCATACAATGGCTGTTTTGGAATGATTGGAGGTCACTACAATATTACGATTAAAGATAGGGTCAGTTATGCTTAACTCGCTACTGACATCTTTGTAGACTCGATCAACTTCGAATGGCACTGTAACAATATCGTCTTGGTATTTTTGCTGATCATTATCTAATTTATCAAAATAATAGCTTTCTTCTAAACCAAGAATAGCCACTTTATGTATGTCGCCAACAAGGAAATAAGCATGCAGTGCTTGAGTCACATACAATGTTTTTCGACCTATATTATGTGTAACTAAATTAAGTGTTAATGATTCACCCACAGAAATATCAAGTTCTAAAATAAATATAGGTGGCCAGCAGTCTGCCCGATTAGGATTATACTTGAAGCGTAAGGTAATCAGGGTTTCTGATTCAGAAACAGCCACTGTCTTAACGACATCCCATAAACCGTTACGTACAAAGCCATGATCGGGTAAGTCACAACCTTTAAAATTAGAGCCAAACCAAGGCCAACAAACTGGAATTCCACCTCGAATTGCTCTGCCGTCTTCATAGAAAGCTTTTTGACTAAGAAACAATAGATCTTCTGCTTCAGAGTGTGGCTTGAATGAAAGCACTTGCCCAGCGTATAAGGAAATAATAGCGGTAGCGCTTTTATTTTGGATAGAAATAAACGGAAACTCACCCTTGCCTTTGATAAACGTCAACTGGCCCTTCAGTCCATGCTCATCATTCAATTTATCAATATCCATGCTATTTATCCTCCCAGCTCTTGCAAGATAATCAAGAAACATAGGCTAAACCAATTTCACAACTAAATAAGGTTACTCGTCACTAAAATAAAAAACCTAAATAGGAGGAGATTTAACAGTAACACTTTCTAAAATAAGCACAGATTTATTATTCACCTGGTAGTGAGTTTCTTCATAGGTTTTTTGATGCTCGGGAAGAATAATATCATTCGGTGATTGTTTTGAGGTATCAACTGCAACACACCACTTTTTAGCCTCTATTTCAGGGAGCTTTACCGCTATCATTTCATCAGACATATTCATGACGATATGCAAATCAGACTCTTCATGATCAGTGCTGGCCAACGTAAACGCCAAAAGCCTAGCATCATGATCTGACCATAAGGGCTGATTAAGTTCTGAGCCATGCCAAACGATATCAGGAAGACGATGCTCATCAATACTTCGGCCGGTTAAAAATCGACGTCGCATAATAGCGGGATGACGTTTACGCAAAGCAACCATCAACTGAACAAAACGTAAATGATCTGAATTTGTTTCGGTAAGATTCCAGTCTATCCAGCTTAGGTCATTATTTTGACAATAACCATTATTGTTGCCCTTTTGACTATGCAATAGCTCGTCTCCGGCTAATAACATGGGTACACCTTGGCTAAGTAATAGGATAGCAAATACATTTTTGGCCTGCTTCTTACGTAATGCCACAATTTCAGCATTATCGGTATCACCTTCAACACCGCTGTTATAACTTAAATTATTACTACAGCCATCTCGGTTATCTTCACCATTCGCTTCATTATGTTTTTGGTTATAACTAAACAAATCATGCAAAGTAAAGCCATCATGGCAGGTCACAAAATTAATACTATTAATAGGCAAGCGTCCTTGATACTCATAAAGATCGCTACTACCACTAATCCGTGTCGCTAGCTCAGGAAGCAAGCCTTTATCACCGCGAACAAATTGCCTAACGATATCTCGATAACGACCGTTCCATTCTGCCCAGCGATAGCCAGGAAAACTACCCACTTGATAAAGACCTGCTGCATCCCAAGCTTCGGCAATTAACTTGGTTTTAATGAGTTGCTCGGATAACTCTATCCCCCACAATACTGGTGGATCTTGCAAAACCTCACCATTTTCGCCTCTAGCCATAGCACTGGCTAAATCAAAACGAAAACCATCGACATGCATTTCCCTAACCCAATACTCAAGGCAGCTAATAATAAATCGAGCAACTAAAGGATGGTTAGCGTTAACGGTATTACCGCAGCCGGTATAATCTCGCAATATGCTTTTATCATTAGGGTCCAAATGATAAAAAGATTTACCACCGATACCCCTAAAACTAATGACCGGGCCATCTGAACCCGCCTCTGAGGTATGATTAAAGACCACATCCATGATAACGCCGATACCGGCTTTATGAAGTGCTTTAACTAAGTCTCGAAACTCTTGTACATGGGTACCCTGCTCAGGAGTGACGCAATAGCCAGGATGTGGACTAAAAAAACTATGCGTGCTGTAACCCCAATAATTTCTGAGCCCTAAATCAAAGGTATTGCTTGGAACATCTTGCTCATCGAAAGCCATCACTGGCAATAACTCAACATGAGTAATGCCTAGTTGCTGTAAATAAGGTATTTTTTCAATCAAACCCGAAAAAGTACCTGGATGAGTGACTTTTGAAGAAGGATGACGAGTAAAGCCGCCCACATGTAATTCGTATAGGATCGTTTTTTCGCTACGAACGGCTAAAGGCACATCACCTTCCCAGTTATAGCTATCATCAACCACCATACAACGCATAGCCGTTTTGCTATTATCACCTGGCTTACAAGCAACTTTACGATCCCAGCGTTTTTGACTAACGGCACAAGCCCAAGGGTCTAATAAATGTTTTTCTTTTTCAAAACGAAACCCAGAATCACGAGTATGACCAGGACCATCCATACGCCAAACATACCAAACACCTGCTGGCAAATGGCTGACATAAACATGCCAAGAAAAAAAAGTACGATTTACGTCTTCTTGCAACTTAATGATTTGAAAAGGCTCGTCACAATCAGCGCTTTCAAACAACAAAAGCTCCACCTGCTCGGCATGGCGGCTGAAAATAGAAAAATTAACGCCTTTAGAATTGAATTTAGACCCTGATGGATAGGGTTTGCCATGCATGACTTTATAGGGTTGATGCATATTATTTTCTCACTTTTTATGTCAGTTAAGACTATCCAAATATTAAGCCCAGGTTAAGGATGGTCTTGTTCTCTAGTGAGAACCCGCACTTTAGCAGCATAAACCTATTTTAAAATAACAATAAACAGCACTAGCATAATGACTGGAGGTTATTATAGCCTAAGCGTGGCGTAATAAGCGCTTGTTTTTGTTCATATCACGGCAAAACCAGTTAGTTATCATGATCAACTATGCTCTATGCAGACTCATTAAGCAGAGCTATCTAAACAAGTTTCTACGACGTGGGAACGATAAAAAACACCTTAGGGGCGAATCTGTCGCCCCTACAGCTGAAACGCTTTTTTCTTATCCTTAACTGTGGGCAATTACCGAGGTATTAAAGAACGTTCATATATTAATGAATAGTCGCTAACAGCACTATTCAAATAAGCCGCCGATTGCATCTCCATTAACCTTGAGCTCGTGCGTCTAAATTCAAAAGCACCATCACCCTCAATATAAATATCCTGAGGAGGCACTTCGGCTGTACAAAATAATTTTACCTTATGCTCATAGAGCGTATCAATTAAGGTCATAAAACGTTTCGCCTCATTACGCTTATCGGCACTTAATCTAGGAATGCCTTCCAAAATAAGTACTTTAAACTGCTTAACCATCTGCAAATAATCAACAGCACCTAAAGCTTGCACACAAAGCTGATCAAAACTAGCCAGCGCCACCTCGTTATAGATCGCCGTCAATAAGACCTCTCTACCTAGCACAGCTAAAACACTTCTTTGTAAGGGCGCAGACCTTGTATGGTACTGATAGTGCTGTCGCACAAAATTATCTGCCTCCATATTTAGTGGGTAGTGATAAGTGCGCTCCAAAGCCTGCTGAAATGTTTGACGATAATCATTTTTAGCCTCTAGCTTTATAAGAGTGGCTACTCTTAACAACAACTGGGTGAAAACCAAGAATTGTGCGCGTTGTAAGCCGCCTTGATATAAATCATCAGGGTGTCGATTAGAGGTAATCACTACAACAAGACCCGAATCGAATAAATGACTAAACAATCTTTCCATGATCATAGCATCGGCTATATCGGTCACATGAAACTCATCAATACAGAGTAACAATACTGATGATCTTATTTTTTCAGCTAAAGCTTGCATAACACTGCCTTGATGCGCTTGCTGATGCCATTGATGAATGAAATCATGAGCCTCAAGCATAAACACATTAAAATGCACGCGGCGTTTTTGTTGAAAGGGACAAGCCTCATAAAATAAGGCCATCAACAAAGATTTGCCTCGCCCGACCTCTCCGTATAAATACAAACTACGGCAAAGTGCAGGAGCAGACAACAAGTACTGAGTAAATCCTGCGCGTTGCTGATAATTAACCAAGGCAACTAGGTTATTCAGCAAATTTTGTAAGGACTGCAAAGCAGCCATTTGAGTCTCATCATGCTGCAATTGGCTCTCATTTACCAATTGTTGATAACGCTGCTTAAGCACACTAGACACATCCACAGAGAGGCTTTTAGTTGTTCGCTGAAAAAATGTTTTAATCATATTACTTACAATCAACTCACAAATGATCAAACATAAAATTACCAGATTAAGTGCATAATAATAACAGCCAAAAAACAAAAGCAAAATTAAGTCTAAATATAGCAAATAAAATCAAACGACTCAGTGATGGTATATCAAGCTTTTTTACTAGATAATAGCGCCATTATTCACTTATTCCAGAGAACCTCATGAGCAACGTCTTTAGTTTTACCGGCACTATCGGCAGAGATGCTGAAGTCAGATACGCACCTTCGGGCATGGCTATATTAAATGTTACCGTCGCCAACAATATCGGCTTTGGTGACAAACAACAAACCTTATGGATACGTGTCGCCTTATTTGGCAAACGCGCCGAAGGCTCGCTAAAAGATTATTTAAAAAAAGGCCAGCAAGTCTTTGTTTCTGGGGAACTTAGCCAAAATGAATATAGAGCCAATGACGGCACAACCAAAACCAGCTTAGAACTTAATGCCAATATTATTGATTTAGTAGGCAGACGTAACGAAGGCGGAGCTCCGCAACAAAGCTATCAAGACAATACTATGCGTGAACCTACACCCACCAGAGCAGCGTCCATTAGTCATGACAATTTTGATGAACCCTACGATGACGATGTGCCTTTTTGATAATATTAATTAATATCTTAAGCTACCATATTCAAAGCCTAATCAATCAAGATTAGGCGTATACAAACGGGTATTATTAAAAGTGCGGGGAAAAGCAATATTGAAAGCACATCCTATAAAAAAATATTAGTTTATTATTTTGTATCACTTTAAGTTGATAACTTAAGATTATTATTAATTCCCCACACATTTAATCGCACCCTATACAAACAGCTCTAATGAGATTTTCATGAGCCTTTCTAAACAGTTAAATAAGCTAAATCCGCCAACTATTTGATGCCTCTGGCTTAATAAAGTTATCCCCATATCCTGTGGATAACTCTGTGCATTAAACCTTTATAAAGACCCTAACTCACTAATTTTTAGTAGCGTTTCTTAAATTGTACAATTTTTATACAATCGCTTTCTTCAAAACAAATCAACAACTTACGATTAACTTTGCTCTGATATTTAAAAAATCGTGGCTAACACTCGGTTTTATATAGACTGCCATTACTATGTGCGTAACTTAGCAAAATCAGTGACAGTGGAGTAGTTTGACTATATTTATTTAAGTCCGTAAGTCGTAGGGCGGATTCGCGACAGCAAACCGCAGCACACTCGTAAGCTTGGAAACAATCAAAAAAAACCTCACGAAGAAGCATCTAAGTGAGGCTTAGTTTATCGCTCCGTATGTGGTGGATTGCTAGCGAGATTGTGAAAGTATTATGACTTTAGCTTCCCCCTTTGTAAAAGGGGGATCGAGGGGGATTTTATTAAGTCATAGGTTATTGAAATTTAATAATAATTTTTTAATAGATCAAATCTTCCCTAACTCCTCTTTGCTAAAGAGGGGAATAAAAAAAATACTTTCACAGTCTCTAGTGCGAATCGACCCTACGCAAATATTCCTTATAGATTAAACCTCCGTACGGACTTCCTTACGCTTAACTTGTGACTAATCGTGCTCATTCGTAGTTCCTAAACTTTTAGCTAGGGTCGCTAAAGGCAAAAACAGGTTATTTAATTGGTCAGGCATTGAGATAAAGGCAAATTGATTGTAATAGGCTTTTGCCTGTTCATGCTTCGCATCGACAAAAAGACCTGCAACGCCCATTTTGTAAGAAACATTTAAGTTTTTTGCATGGCATCAATCAGCAATAGCTCTCCATAACCTTTCTTTTGTTGATCTATTGCAACAGCCAGCTTTGCAAATTTGGCAGCCGGAATCCTATTAGGGTATTTATTTTTCCATTGATGGGGAATGTCATCTGCCAAGACCTCACAAACCACAAGGCTCATATAAGCAATAATATCGTTTGGGTGTTTGCTATCAATTAAGGCAAAAGTTTTAGAGAGTCCCTTCTCGGTATGCTGACGTGCTATTTTTTGTAAAAAGTTATTTAACGCTTTATTGCCACAATCAAACTCAGCTCTGTTATGTATTGTAGAAAGTGTTTCAATGCTTAAAGTCGAGTTCACTTGATATGAGCTCTATAATGATTAACGGCTTTAAGAAGTTTTGCATTGGGTTCTGGTGGATTTTCCAGCGCATCAAAAAAGACCTGTGCATCATTTTTGCTTAAGTGTATCAATTTGTCTTTTTCAATAATAAGTTCTGCTTTTTCAAGCGCCGCCTGTACCAGGAACTGATTGAGTGTTGCGCCGGTAAGGTCTGCAGCAGCTATCAGGGTTTGTTTTATTTGTTCTGATACTCTGGCGGTAATGCGTTCATTGCTTATAACAATCATGAGGATTCCTTGGTGGTGACATAATGACACCTTGCATTAATGTGTGGCAATATGTCAAGTTAATGGCTGGGCATTGCAATAGGCCATTAACTATCACGGAAAGAAGGTGCTTGAGGTTTATATCAGTCGATTTATTAATGATTGATAAAGAGATAATTAAGTCCGTAAGTCGTAGGGAGGTTTCGAGACAGGAAGTTGCCGCGCACAGGCAATATCGAAAAAAATCAAAAAAACTTACGAAGAAGTATCCAAGTGAGGGTTGGTTTATCGCTCCGTATAGGTTGGATTGCACCGAGTATTATTCAGCTTACTATAATACGTTCAACACCTTACAGATTTAGAATTAAGACTAAGTCTGGTTCTTTGTTAAACATTTAACCCGATTGTTAGCTCACAAAAATAGCTTGTGAGGTAATTGTTACCGATTGATAGGGCACAAAAACGGTTTGTGCAGTAATTGTCGCTATCATTAAGCGACAAAAATCGTTTTGTTGAGTATCTAAATGCAAATGTGTGGTGACAAGGCAGTTTTGTGAGCTAACTACACGCTCATGTAAGGCAATAAGTTGTCTTGTTAGGTATTTAACGTCAGGGAAAGGAAGCAATTTTTTTTATGTGCCAGCACAAAAAACCAAGGTGGGGTAACTTGGCCTAAAGTTGGTCTACAAAAACTTACGGTAATGATATAAATCCTTTGCTAAGTCTGATGTACGACTACAATCCGCTAGTATTATTGACATGCTAGGATTTAATCTTGGAGAGCACTGTATGCATTATGTATCAATGGGCGTAATTCTCTTTATCTTTATAAGTCGTGGTTTGTTTATTGTTACTCTACAAATCTTTAGCCTCGATTCTACTGCGTTTGATCGGGGCTACTTGCTTGGTTTTTTTATCGGGCTATGGAAAAAGTGATTTGTAAGCAGTAGGTTGGGGTAAGTGATAACGAACCCCAACAAGTCTAAAACATCACTCTATATTCTGAATTTGTTCTCGCATCTGCTCTATCAAAACCTTAAGCTCTATAGCAATGGCGGTCATTTCTTTATCAGTAGATTTAGAGCTTAAGGTATTGGCTTCGCGGTTAAGTTCTTGCATTAAGAAATCTAAGCGTCTGCCTACGGGCTCTTTTTCTTGAAGTACACGTAAGACTTCTATGATATGGGTATCTAAGCGATCTAGTTCTTCGGTAATATCCAACTTTTGCGCGACAAATACTAACTCTTGTTCTAATCGATCAAAATCAGGTTGTACTTGCAGTTCGTCAATTTTGTCTTTTAATTTAGTGCGTATTAGCAATAAAACCTCAGGCATACGCTTAGCGGCTAATACTGAAAAGCCTTGAATTTTTATACAACGTTCTTCTAGCAATACTTTGAGTTGAGCGCCTTCACGTTCCCTAACTTCTAAAAATTTCGCTAATGTTGAATTAACTAATTGAGTAGCTTCGTCTTTTAGTATTAATTTATCGATGCTAGGTTCTTGAGTAATATTAGGAAAAGCCAATACGTCTAGGGCAGAAAATGACAGCGAAGCTTGCATTTGTTGTTCAATTTGCTCAGTAGCTTCTAATAAGGCAGCAACAGCTTCCATATTAACGTTAAACGACTGTTTGTTTTGCGCTTGTTTTTTATAACTGATGGCGCATTCAACCTTACCACGATTAATTTTTGCTGCCAGTAGGGTTCTTAGATCGGTTTCAATAAAACGAAGATGATCAGGAAGTTTTAGGGTGATGTCACAGTAACGGTGATTAACCGAACGTAACTCACAGTTTAAGGTTATATCGCCAATGCTGACTTCATTACCAGCATAAGCAGTCATACTTCTAATCATTATTCACCTAAGCAGCGTCAAGTATTTACAAAAAGCAGCATTCTAACCTTGTAAGGGTAGTCTTGCATCTTTTCACTGATTTTTGAAACCAAAATAGCTCTAATTCAGGTATACTGTGCGGTTTTCATTTTAGCGGAATACAGCATGAGACCTAGCGGACGAGAATCAGATCAACTCAGAGACATAAAATTTACCTGCGGCTATACCAAACACGCAGAAGGCTCTGTATTGGTTGAATTTGGAGATACTCGAGTACTTTGTACAGCCAGTGTCGACAAAAGTGTTCCTCGCTTTCTCAAAGGCAAAGGTGAAGGATGGGTGACCGCAGAATATGGCATGTTACCGCGCTCAACCCATAGTCGTATGAACCGTGAAGCTTCTCATGGCAAGCAAGGTGGACGTACCTTAGAAATTCAGCGCTTAATTGGAAGATCCTTAAGAGCCGCAGTTGATTTAAAAGCACTAGGTGAACATTCCATTACTATTGATTGTGATGTGCTACAAGCTGACGGTGGTACTCGAACAGCGGCCATTACAGGAGGCTTTGTGGCTTTGTCTATAGCTGTTGAAAGTATGCTTAAGCGTAAACAGATTAAAGCCAATCCTATACATGGACAAGTGGCCTCAGTTTCTGTAGGTATTTATAACGGCGTTCCTGTATTGGATCTTGATTATGCCGAAGACAGTAATGCCGAAACAGATATGAATGTGGTCATGAACGATGCGGCAGCTTTTATTGAAGTTCAAGGGACTGCTGAGGGCCATGCTTTTAGAAAAGAAGAATTAGATGCAATGCTTGAATTAGCAAGCTTAGGTATTAAGCAATTACTACAAAAACAACAAGAAGCTTTAGCCAGTCATTCTTCAATTTAAGGTAACGTCGATATAATCTCGTTTGCCGCATTTGTTTTTAAAATCGCTGAGTGGCTGCACAACATCACTAGCTGTAGGCCGGAATAAGACTTTGCTAGCGTAAGAGACTGTGAAAGTATTATGACTTTAGCTTCCCCCTTTGTAAAAGGGGGATCGAGGGGGATTTTTTAAATCATAGACTACTGATATTTAATAATAATTTTTTAATAGAACAAATATCCCCTAACCCCTCTTTGCTAAAGAGGGGGGAATAAAAAGAATACTTTCGCAGTCTCGTAAGCGAGTAAAGCGTTTCCGGCATAGGTGCTATCGAATCGCCACTGCGCGCTACGCTTAGGTGTTCTTATTCCGGCCTACCACTTAGTTAATGACAGCGAGATAAGCGCCTCACTTAATTTTATTTTTAACAAACTCTCTTTTTATATGTCCTTTTCGACTTCACAAAACATTGTTTTAGCCAGCGGCAATTTAGGTAAGATAAAAGAAATCCAAGCGATACTAGAAGATTATCCGATTGTGGCTCAATCTGCTTTTAATATCACTGAAGCAGAAGAAACAGGCTCTACTTTTGTAGAAAATGCCATTATAAAAGCTAGGCATGCGGCTTTTCATAGCAAGCTACCTGCGATAGCCGATGATTCGGGTATTGTTGTCGATGCTTTAAAGGGTGCGCCAGGTGTTATTTCTGCTCGCTATGCGGGTGTCGGTGCCAGTGATCAAGACAATGTACAAAAATTGCTACAAGCCCTTGAGTGCGTGCCAGAGACTCAACGCACAGCTCGATTTATCTGCGTCATGGTCTTTATGGAACATGCTGACGATCCTACGCCGCTGATCGCACAAGGAGTTTGGGAAGGGTTGATTACCACTCAAGCTATTGGCAGTCAGGGCTTTGGTTATGATCCTGTTTTTTGGGTGCCTAGCGAACAATGTACTTCAGCTGAATTGCCAGCTAGTGTCAAAAATGCCTTAAGCCATCGTGGACAGGCGTTGCGTTGTCTTAGCAATTTAATTCAAGCTAGAAAATAGTAATTTGATGGAAGCATTAATAGCCATCGCTCAGCAGTTTACACAAACAGCGTCTGATATTTCTATGTTAGGCAATGGCCTCATTAATGACACGTTTCTAGTACAAACTCAGTCTAAGTCTTTTGTTTTGCAAAGGATTAATCTAAGTGTTTTTTCTGCACCTGAGCAGATTATGGCTAATTTAAGCCAGCTTAATGACCATATCTCATTAAAACCTAAAGACACTGTTAAGCTTAAAATCCCCGCTATTTTAAAAACCCTGACTAACGCTGATCATTATCAAGATGAACAAGGCCATTATTGGCGTGCCTTAGAATATATTGAAAATTCTGAAAGTGTAGAAACTATCACTCATCTCCATCAAGTTGAGCAAACGGGTTTTGCCTTGGCACATTTTCATGGCTTAGTCAGTGACCTTGAACCTAACCTTTTATATGATACCTTGCCTGGTTTTCATATTGCTCCCGATTATTTAAAGCATTATCAGCAAGTATTAACAACAGCGACTACAGCTAGTAATAAAGAAAGCCAGTATTGCGCAGCGTTTATTGCTAGCCATCAACCTATCATTAATGATCTGGAAGACGCAAAACAGCAAGGCTTGTTGCCTTTAAGGATTATTCATGGCGACCCAAAACTCAATAATTTTTTGTTTGCTAAAGACACTCAGCAAATCATCAGTCTCATTGATCTGGATACCGTTAAGCCGGGTTTAGTGCATTATGATATTGGAGATTGTCTGCGCTCTTGTTGCCATCATTTAGCAACGAATGAATTTGATCTGGAAATAGCGACAGCACTATTGACGAGTTATTTATCTGAGGCGGGTTCATTTCTTAAAAAAGCTGATTACGATTATTTATATGCGAGCATCCGCTTAATTCCCTTTGAACTAGGTCTGCGTTTTTATACGGATTATCTGGAAGGTAATAGATACTTTAAAGTAGCCGAGCCAGAGCAAAATTTGCATAGAGCCGTTAATCAGTTCCAGTTATGTGACAGTATTATGAAGCAAGAAAAGGCTATTAATACACTCATTACTCGGTTAAAACTTTGATAGCGTATTCGCTATGATAGGTGGATGCGCACTGCTTATCCTGCCTACATAGCTAAATATCTGTTGGGTGAGATTGTAGGGGCGTATTGCATACGCCCTTTTAAAAAAGCTCTATTGCAATCATTAATCAACAACCTTGATATTGGATAGATGGGCGTAAGCAATACGCCCCTACGATTTTTACACACTCTAGGTTCCGAAAATAGATTGTCGTTGAGCACATCCCATAGTAGGTCTTTGTGGGAACGGCTTAAACCGCGTAGTTGTTATCAATGCGCTTCATCCCAATTCAAGCCTTTACCAATATCAACAATTAGAGGAACTTTTAAATCAGCGGCTGAACACATTAGGGTTCTGATTTTCGCGGTGCAATGTTCCAATTGATCATCTGCAATTTCAAAAACTAGTTCATCGTGAACTTGCATAATCATTTTAGCATCAGGTTTTTCTGAGCATAGCCACTGGTCTGTGCTAAGCATGGCACGTTTAATAATATCCGCTGCCGTGCCTTGCATAGGAGCATTGATTGCAGTTCGTTCGGCATATTGTCTACGTGCGGCATTACGTGAGCTTATTTCTGGTAAATATAAACGCCGACCAAACAGTGTTTCTACATAGCCCTGTTCGTGAGCTAGCGCTCTAATCGTCTCCATATAATTTTTTACACCGGGATAGCGAGTGAAATATAAATCGATATAGGCTTGTGCTTGGCCGCGTGATAAATCGAGTTGTTGTGCTAAACCAAAAGCCGACATGCCATAGATAAGACCGAAGTTAATAGCTTTTGCTGAGCGACGTAAATCGGTAGTGACTTGATCTAGCGGCACACCAAAGACTTCTGCTGCCGTTGCCGTATGGACATCAAGACCGGCGCTGAAAGCTTTAAGCAAACCTTCATCAGCCGACAAATGCGCCATAATCCGCAATTCAATTTGTGAATAATCGGCAGCGACTATTTTATAGCCGGTTGCTGCGATAAAGGCTTGCCTTATTTTTCGACCTTCTGCACTACGGATAGGAATGTTTTGCAAGTTGGGGTTGGATGATGACAATCTGCCCGTAGCGGCAACGGCTTGATGGTAAGAGGTATGTACACGGCCCGTATAAGGATCAACTTGTTCTGGTAGTTTGTCAGTATAGGTTGATTTTAGCTTACTTAAACTTCGATGATCTAAAATTAGCTTAGGCAGAGGATAACTAAGCGCCAATTCTTGCAAGACGGATTCTTCAGTAGAAGGTTGGCCTTTAGGCGTTTTCTTTAAAATAGGTAGTTTTTGCTCATCATATAGAATTTCTTGAATTTGTTTAGGTGAGCCTAAATTAAACACTCGACCCGCTAGATCATGGGCTTGGTGTTCAAGGGCATTGATATGACTAGCAAGTTCTAAACTTTGTTGGGCAAGCATATCACTATCAATAAGTACGCCTTGGCTTTCTATACGACCGAGTACACCAATAAGAGGAATTTCAAGATCAGAATACAAGGCTAATAGACTAGGTATTTGCTTTAGTTTAGCTAATAAGACGTGATGCAAGCGTAAGGTAATGTCTGCATCTTCAGCTGCATAAGGCGCTGCTTGTTCTAGTGGAACTTGCTGAAAGGGGATTTGTTTTACGCCTTTGCCAGTCACGTCTTCATATTGAATCGTAGTGACGCCTAGATAGGTTTTGGCTAGATCATCCATATTATGTTTAGTAGCAGTGCTGTTAACTATATAAGATTCCAGCATCGTGTCGTGAGCTATGCCTTGTAAGCTTATGCCATGATTGGCTAACACATGGCTATCATATTTGAGATTTTGCCCTAATTTGGTTTTGAGTGGATTTTCTAATAGCGGTCGAAGTTGCTCTAGAACCTCGCTACGATTTAATTGCTCAGGAGCGTCAGGATAATCATGGGCTAAGGGCACATAAGCGGCGCTACCAGGAGTCACAGCAAAGGAAATACCGACGATCTGAGCCGAACTATAATCTAAGCTGGTGGTTTCGGTATCGAAAGCAAATAATTCGGCTTGCTCTAAGCGAGCCAGCCATTCTTTGAAGTGTTGATCGGTGAGTATGGTTTCATAATGACATTCGATATCATCAACGGCAGGCTGTTCTTCAACAATAACAGCTTCAACTGGATTATTAAGTAACTTTAACCATGATGAAAAACCTAAGTCTGAAACCAGACTTTTTAATTCTGATAAGTCACTAGGCTGGCGTTTTAAATCATCCATCGTATAGGGTAGATCAAGATCGCATTTGATAGTCGTTAATTGTTTAGATAAGGGCAGTAACTCTAAATGTGCGCGTAAGGTTTCGCCAATTTTACCAGTGATTTCATGAGCATTAGCGACTAAGTTTTCTAAGGTTTCATAATGTTGTAACCATTTCGCCGCTGTTTTAGGGCCTACTTTAGGGATGCCTGGAATGTTATCGCTGCTATCGCCCATTAAGGCTAGATAATCAATAATCTGCTCTGGCTTAACGCCAAATTTATCAATCACACCTTGAATATCCATGCGGGTATTGGTCATGGTATTTTCTAAAGTGATTTGATCGGTCACTAACTGAGCCATGTCTTTATCTCCAGTAGAAATAACGACCTTAAAACCTTGTGCAGCGGCCTGTTGGGCTAAAGCGCCTAATACATCATCCGCTTCTACATTGGCTTCCATAATTAAAGGTAAGCCCATGGCTCTAATTAAATGATGTAAGGGCTCGATTTGTACGCGTAAATCATCGGGCATAGGCGGTCTATGCGCTTTATAGTCCTCGTAAAGATCATTACGAAAAGTTTTACCGGGCGCATCAAATACGACGGTCACATAATCACTTTGATAGTCAGTGATCATTTTCCGCAGCATATTAGATACACCATAAATAGCATTCGTGGGTTCGCCTTTAGAATTGGTGAGTGGCGGTACGCCATGATAAGCGCGAAATAAAAAGGACGAGCCGTCAACTAGAATGAGACGTTTTTCAATGTTTTGTGACATGAGATTTAGATTAAATGCGAAAGGCGAAAGACGGAGTTCGTTAAGTTTTACGTTTAACGTCGATGATATTAGGTAGGCAATTTATCTTACTTAAAACTTGTGCTAATTGATTAGTGTTTTCTATTTGCAGCGTTAAATTTAATGTTGCTGATAAATCAGTTTGTGTTTCTAGGGACGCATTATAAATATGAATTTTCGCCAGGGTAAGCATTTGGGAAACATTATGCAGTAAGTTTTGGGCATTAAAGGCGCGAATGACAATAGGCACCTCATGGCTAGCTGTTTTGTCACTCCATGACACATAAATAAGCTGAGCTTGTTTCTCTACGCTGAGATCTGTTATGTTTTTGCAATTACTACGGTGAACCGTGATGCCTTTATGGTGAGAAATATAGCCGATAATGCTATCGCCTGATACTGGTCTACAGCAATGCGCAAACGATGTTTGCACATTATCAATACCTTCCACTGATACGGGCGATTTTGCGACAGTCTTTTTCGACCGCATGTTGAAGGGCAATTCTTCTAACTCGGGAACTTTTAAAAAGCCAGCGAGTTGCCTGCTATTAATATCACTGCGACCAATGGCTTCAAGTAAAGAGTCTGTATCCGGTTGTTTAAAATGACTCAACATGTCGACCATGTTTAAGGTTTTTAAACCTAAACGTAGACATTCCTTGTCCAGAATTGTTCTGCCTCGAAGGATGTTTTCGGCTTGCTGTTGGTTTTTAAACCAGCTTTTAACTTTACTAATGGCGCGTGAGGTTTTTAAATAGCCTAAGTTTGGATCTATCCAATTATGATTAGGTGCGCACTCTTTAGTGGTAAGAATTTCTACTTGTTCACCTGATTTTAGTTGATAAGTGAGTGGCACAATCTTGCCGTTGATTTTTGCACCACGGCAACGATGACCAATTTCGGTATGAACCGCGTAAGCAAAATCCAAGGGTGTTGAGCCTTTTACCAAATCAATTAATTTACCAGCTGGCGTTAAACTATAAACTCTGTCATTAAATAACTCGCTACGAAAATCATCACTGAGCACTTCATCTGTTTGTTTTTCCTCTAGGAGCTTGCGTAGCGTTGCAACGCTTTTTTCCATGGCCGCCGATTGCTTGCCACCTTCTTTATAAGCCCAATGAGCAGCAACACCCAATTCAGCATAATCATGCATATCTTGTGTGCGTATTTGTACCTCAATACGATTACCCTCTGGATCTAAAATGACAGTATGTAAGGACTGATAGCCGTTTTCTTTGGGATTAGCGATATAGTCATCGAATTCTTTGGGAATGTATTGCCATAAACTATGAACAATACCCAATACCGTATAACACTGGGTTAAATTATCAACAATGACCCGCACGGCCAGTAAGTCATACAACTCATCTATAGTGAGTTGTTTACGCAGCATCTTTTTCCAAATACTGTAAATATGCTTGGGTCTACCGTAGCACGAGCTATTTATATTTTCATCGTTTAGATGCTTTTGTAATAACTCAATAAAGTTATTAACACAGTTTTCTCGTTGTATGCGTTTATTGGCGAGGGATTTAGCAATTTGTTTATAGGCTTGCGGTTCTAAATACCGAAAAGCCATGTCTTCTAATTCCCATTTAAACTGATGTATGCCTAGACGATTAGCAATAGGCGCATAAACATCAAGGGTTTCGCGGGAAATAAAATGGCGAATTTCATCAGATTCATTGGGTAAAATCCGCAGTCTATAAATTCGGTAGGCTAATTTGATGAGTACGGCTCTGACGTCTTGGGTCATGGACAATAACATGCGCCGCAAGGTTTCAGTCTGATTGGGCTTATTAGCCATGTCGGGAGTATAAACGGTTAATTTATTTAACCAATTAACATCTTTGACTAAGGTGGCAACGACCTCACCGAATTGTTCTTTGATTTCAGCGCCTGAGCATAGCTTTGCAAGTCGAGGATCGCTCAATAAAGCGGCAATCAGGGTATTAATGTCAACGTGGTAATCTTTTAAAACACTAGCAACATCAGTTCCTTTAGGGCGATTATAATGCGGGTCTTTAGGTATACGATCGACGATGACTAAAGCGCGCTTAATCTGCTCGCTATCCTTGACGGATAAGTCACTAAAAAGACAGGGATTTAGGTTAGTATTTTTTTGCATGAATTATTGTATACGATTGCCGTTACTTAGGAGTGAAAATAACGTAATAGTGGGTATTTTTAGGTCATGGACTAGATGTTTTTGCTAAATTAATAGTAATGGTCAGCTTTATTTACATTTTTGTTCTTAGTTTAGTGTTAAGGGTCAGTTTTTTTTACATTTCTCAAAATTTAATGTGTTTATGGTAGAGTTTTTTTATTGTAATTAATTGATATAACGAGATAAATAATATTGGGTCTGTTAATTGCATAAGTTTTTGAGATTGCCATTGATGCCTATATGTAGGGTTCACTTAGGCAGTCTGGCTTTTAAATCAGTTATCAATACTTAAGGAATTATATTATGCGAACTCAATTAAAACTAACAGTGCTGGCAGCGGCTATGTTGCTGTCTACAGCCACAGTAGCAAGTCCTATTTCCGTCAATATCGCTAGTATCTCTGCTTCTTGGGCTAATGGAGTGTCAACTGGAAGCACCCCTCCAACATACATAGCTAGTGGCTCACTCAATCCTGAAGCTCGATGGGGTGGCGGGCTTTTGAGCGCGCAGAGTGGCTATAATTTTAGTGCGGTGCCCAATCCGTTTAATGCCTCGGTGACTCCGGGTGATGCATCGGCTTTATTTGCGCTAGGTACTTTCGCACATGTCAATCAACCTATTACAGGCGATAGCATTACTAGGATCGATTTATTATACACCGCTGGTATCACTGTAGGGACGGCGCCAACTCAGACTCTTAATTTTGATTTCTTGTTTAATCATAATGAGACCCCTAATGGAGCTAGTCCATGTGCTAATGGTGGTGCCGATAATGTTGGCATTAATGTTAATGGCTGTGCTGATCATGTACAAACGGCATTTTCTGGTGTTTCCAATACCTTTACGATTGATGGTGTGAGCAATTATACCTTGAATGTTTTAGGCTTCGGATATTTAGATACCAGTGGCAATTTAGTTAAAACCCAAGATTTTTGGACAGCAGAGAATACTATCAATAATGCAACACTCTATGCTGAAATTGTGACTACGAATAATCCAAGCGGTACTGGTCTAAGCTCGGTTCCAGAACCTAGTAGCCTGATGTTAATGGGCTTAGGTTTTGCTGCATTTTTGGGTAAGCGCCGTAAGCAGCTTTGCTAATTCTTCCTCTATCGCTATGTAACGATACAAAAAAATAGCCCTGCCGTTCGGGGCTATTCTTATTCTGTCTTGATCCACAGATTTTTATTGTTCCACGCATAGTATGGGAACGATAAAAAACAGTAGGGATGTGCCATCTATCAATAGCTCAATGCTATAGAGTTTGTTTTATGAGGGCGTATGCAATACGCCCCTACTGGCCATCATCATAATATTTCTCTTACAGCGATAACATTAATACTCCTGACTAATTAGATGACGTAAACTCTTGGCGTTTTTAGTTTAAATGGATAATGTTCAGACATGCGCCTATCATCGAAAATTTATTGGGATCTGCTCGCTACCCTAGCAGGTGTTTTATATAGCCTAGCTTTTGCACCATTTGATGTCCCTTATTTAATGCTAGTTTCTCTGGTGTTATTGTTTGTCTCCTGGCAAAACACGACACCTTTACAAGCTTTTTATCGCGGTTATTTATTTGGCTTGGCAGCCTTTGGTTTAGGTGTGTCATGGGTTTATGTCAGTATTCATAATTTTGGAGGTGTTGATTCTGTCAGTTCTGGTTTACTAACCACTCTATTCGTCGCTTTTTGGGCTATATTTCCAGCGTTGGCGGCTTATTTGTCAGTAAAAATTAGATTAATCAATCCACGACTTAACGTTATAAGCATAGTACCTATGGTTTGGGTGTTAGTAGAGTATTTACGAGGCTATTGCGTACTTAATGGCTTTCCTTGGTTGCAAGTGGCTTATTCGCAATTAGAAACACCTTTTGCAGGCTATATTCCTGTGTTAGGTGTTTATGGTGTTAGTTTCTTGGTGGCCTTAACGGCCGTTTTATTGCTATCTATAGCGCAAGTTAAAAAACACAGAGGTGCGATGATAGCAATGTTACTCGGATTATGGCTGACTGGCGCAGGCTTAAAGACGATTAACTGGACTGCTGCCATGGGCGATCCTATTCGGGTGTCGTTGATTCAAGGTAATGTGAGTCAGGATCAAAAGTGGCGGCCTGAAAACTTGCTAACTACCTTGAACTTTTATAAAACAATGACGGAAGCGCATTGGGATTCAAAGGTAATAGTTTGGCCAGAGACAGCCATTCCAGCTTATTTATCTGAAGTAAATGATTG